>Ga0210044_10000236_pt1 | contig 82735 bp, 58 predicted proteins | sample CryGey13umfilter_2_FD_183959 | JGI IMG/M metagenome (GOLD analysis project Ga0210044, IMG submission 183959) | Groundwater microbial communities from aquifer in Utah, USA - Crystal Geyser 4/9/14 3 um filter (SPAdes) (version 2) | ecosystem: Environmental > Aquatic > Deep subsurface >... | reverse complement strand
CGAACTCGGAAGTTAAGCCCTCCTGCGCTGATGGTACTGCATTGTAAAGTGTGGGAGAGTAGGACGCTGCCGGCAATTTCTTACAAAAACCCCGCTTCGCTTCGACGAAGCGGGGTTTTTTTGTTGCAAAAAATCTCTCCAAAACACCCTCCATGCCCCACCGAACCTCACCATCGATGAACTCAGAGGTCGGACGGCTCCTGCCATCCTAGAGGTTGTCGCATCCCACTAAAATGTCGGGATCGATGAACTCAGAGGTCGGACGGCTCGTGCCATCCTAGTGTAAACCGTCATGAATCTCCATGTTTATTTGGCTGCAAGGAGCGCCCCCAATCCCCACGAATTCTTCAAAAATACCGGCATGTTGTTGATTACAGAAAAGAAGAAAGTCATTGGGGGTCCGGGGGACAAAGTCCCCCGGCGGGCCAGGGCAGAGCCCTGCCTCCCTGAAAAGCCACGCCCATAAGCATGGTCACATGTGAAGCGTCACACTAGAGGTTGTCGCATCCCACCGGAATGTCGGGATCGAGGAAAAGCGGCAGGGTCTTCTCGCCAGTCGTGAAGTTCGTCCCTCTGACCTCCATCAAACGGCTCTCGCTGCAGGCGAAAACTGCGCACATTCGGTAGGGCTCCCCCGGTGTGACCCTGCCGACCAGCACCTTGTCGACATAGACCTCCGCCTCGTCGAGCTTGCCAATGCAGCTTGATTGCAGCGCGACTACGATGTCACACAGCCCCGCAGTACAGCCCTCCTCACAGCCGCAAGCCGTTTGAATCACTTCTTGCGCCTGGTCTTCAAACAGGTCATGAGTCTCCTCTTCTTTGTCCGCACAGCGGGCGCTGGCCATCACGGAAAAGACGAGCGGAAAGCCAAGACGCAGACACGATCGAAAGACTCTCGGAATAATCTGTAGAATCACTAGCCCTCACTCCTTGCTTTCATCGTCTGCTCCAGCGGCCACCCACCGCAAGCCCAATCGCGAGCCACATCGCCTCTCGATGGATCATGGCGACAGTGTTATAGAAATCCGAGTCGAATCGCTAGGAGATGCTCAAGTGATAGAAAGCTGGCCAGAACTTTGGTGGGATCTTCCTCTCGCCGTCGTCGACGTTGAGACGACGGGGTTCGATCCACAAGAAGATCGGATCATCGAGGTCGGCATCGTCCACTTTCATCGCGGAAAGGTGACCGAGACTTGGGGCCAGCTGGTCAAGCCTGGGCGCCCCATCCCAGACGCCGTCGTCGAGTTGACGGGCATCACTGATGCGGATGTCGCACAAGCCCCGACGTTCGACAAAGTCGCGGCCGAGGTCCTCGCGCGGCTACAGGGGAAGGGCATTGTTGCTTACAACTTGCCGTTCGACCGCAAGTTCCTGTCAACCGAGCTCGCTCGCGCGGGGCTCACCTGGCCCGCTGAGAGCCCAACCTTTGATCCGCTGATCTTCGCTCGACAGTTCCATGAGGACAAAGGCAGTAAGAAGCTCGGAGAGGTGGCTTCACGCTTGGGGATCGACCTGCTCGAGGCGCACCGCGCCGTAGACGACGCCACCGTCGCGGGGCACGTCCTCTACGCGTTTCGCGAGCTCCTCCCTCCGCAACTGCAAGCGTTGCTTGTGCTCCAGGCCCAATGGGAGCGCCAGCAGGAGACCAAGATTCGCTTTCGCTCCAAGCGCATGGATCAAGAGGCGAGCAGTTGGCTCTCGGATGACCAGACGACCATTGGATTGGGCCCTGGCTTCATCTATGGGTCGGAGCCCGATCCCTTGCGTGCCCTCTATTCGAGCGTCCCAAGTGCACGGAGGGATTGAGGTCCGCTTGGAGGCGAGGATTGACAAGCCGCTGTGCCAGTGGTCTATAGGCCTGTCTCGCTCTCATGAGACCTTTTGAGGGCGCGGAAAGCTCCCTCTCCCCTCTATCTAAGGCGCAGCGGTTGCCACGATGCGGAGCTGCCACCAGCGCGCCTGATGCAGGAGACCCTTCAGCCATGAAGCGGATTCAAGTTGGTTTGGTTGCCCTTGCTGTTGTTTCAATGCTCGTGCTGCCTTCATGCAAGAGCAACTCGGAAAAGATCGCCCAGTTCTGTTCCGATTGGAAGACCATCGCCGAGGAAAACAAGAACGATTGCGCGGCGCTGGGCAAGGCAATGAAAGAGATGATCACGGAGTACGATGACGTGAAGCTCTATGGTAGCACCGATGACGAAGGTTCCCAAAAGGCTGCCGAGAGCTGCCAGGAGGCAGCGACCTTCGTGATGACCTGCATCGACAACAAAGAAGTGATGGAAGCAATGGAGATGCTGGAGCCCAAGAACTAGTAATGGCTCGACTTCCTCGAGGTTTCGAAGTGATTGAGGCACCGCGAGCGTTGCGTAGCGCAGCTAGCTTGTTTCTCGTGCTCGTCATCGCCTGTTGTGGCTTGACCGCATGCAGCAATGAAGCAGAGAAAGTCGTCGAGACCTGGGAAGACCTCGCAACCCTGATCGCAGAGAAGCAGGGGGAGTGCAGGGAGCTTTCCGTCGCGTTGGACGAGTTTCGGGAAGAGCATGCGCCGGCATTCTCGGCTGATGTACGCCCAATCTATGAAGAGATCGACCGTAGCCCGGAGCTGCGGTTCAGGATGGAGCGCGCATACGCGGGTTTGCAGTCGAGCGACCTGCCCTGCAGGGACGATGTGGAGGTCCAGCGAGCGGCGAAGGAGCTGTTCAAAGGCCTGCTCGCCCTCCCGGACTAGTGGGCGCTTTGGTCGAACCAACACGAAGATCTCCTATGCGCCACAGCCTGCAAATCTTTTTGGCCCTCTGTGGCTTGTTTTTCTTGGCGCCGAGCCTCGCTGCGCAGGAATCACGTTCGGGGGCTTTAGACGTCAACCTGACCTATTTCCACTCGAGCCATCACGATGGACTCTCCATCGGTGCTCGAGCCATGGCCGTCGATCGGGTTCCCCAGACCGTGGTTGGACGAATGGCAGAGTTGTCAGCGAGCGTCGGCGCGGATTTCGCGGGGGAGCTCCTCAACTATTCGGCGGACATCGTGCTCGGAGTCGGCCTGGCCACAGATCTTTTCGTACTCTACGCAGGGAGCGGAGTCTTCACGGACGCCTTTCAGTCCATTGACGCCAAGAGCGAGTCGGTATCCATAGAGCCTGGTGTCGGGATTCCATTGCGCTTCGGGCTCTGGATCACTCCCATGGACGCCCTCTACCTCTACCTAATGAGCGATGCGCGCTGGGTCTTTGGCGTCGAGGGACGGCAGGTAGAGACCTTCTCGGCTTTCGGTTTTGGAGAGGAGTTTGTGCTCAGGGGAGGGTTTGGCTTCGATATCGACGAGCTTCATTTCCGAGTGGACTACCGTTTCATGCAGGTGGCTCCGGTGGACTACCATCTGGTGGGAATCGGCGTCGGGCCCATTCCGGAGCCCCTCGAGAAGTTGTCGAATTGACGAGTGAGTGAGGGAATAGGGGCTTTGCCTTCCTGTGTTTGGCGGGCTCACCTTCTTGCGTCAGCGGTCAGGAGCTTGACTGCTGAACGCGCCTTGAATAGAACCTGCATTCTTCGATGGCTCAGAATCCCTTTGAGGGGAGTAGATTTGGCTGGCATGCACGCTAGAACTGGATGGCTCATCGGCGCGGCCTTGGTGCTCTGCGCGTCTTGGGCTGCCTTGGGCTCGGCGAGCGCCGGAGAGTGCAGCGGCCAGGAGGGGCTCACTTTGCGCGCCGCCCTCAGTGAGTCGCCCGCGATGAGCGTGTCGAGAATGTGGTCGGAGATGTCTGGGACCTCGCTCGTGACAGACGACGAATGGTTCTATGGCATGAGCTGTGATGGACCCTGGTCTTGTTCGCCGAGCCTCATCACGGCGCTCGAGCAGCGCGACGCGAGGCCGAACGGCCCGGGCTCGGCCCCCATGTGCGAACCTGGTGAACAGGGCTGCTCGATGCAACCTGGCCAGCCGAGCCCGGTCAGCCATCTGCAGATGGGGCATCCGCTCGTGCCATTTTTGTCCGACGGCACGGAGCATCAGCCTCTACGGGGCTCCGAGGAGGAGTCCGAGAGAGGCATACTCCACTGCACACTCAATCCGAAGTCCGTTGTCAGCAGGCTCTACCGCCCCCCCCGATGACTTCTGAGTGTGCTCTCGAGACCGAAACTTGCGTGGCATGATGACTGCCGACTCAGGCGTACGGATGAGTGCGTCGAGCGGCGTGTTCAGCACGAGCCGGCCCGTGTTTCTGTAGCGAGTAATGTTCATTTTTCATGAGATGTCCTCGCTCGACCGAGTGAGTTCACAACCCATATCGTGTAGCGAGAGGCCAACCATCATTCTGTCCGGCGGAATTCGCGGACAAACAAGAGAGGAGTGTTTTCATGGCACATCAGGGTCCAGAGGAGAAACGGTTAAGTCCAATCGTCGCCGTAGTTGGCTTCGTCGTGACCGCCGTGGTTGCCTTTCTCATCGGCTACTTCATAGCCTCCCCGCCCAGTATCACGAGCGTCCCCGACTCGAGCGCCGAGTTGGCAAAGGTGACGGTGGATTCCGAGCTCCTTCCAGTGAAGGGCTCTCCCGCCAAGGGCTCACACAAGGCCCCCGTCACAATTGTCGAGTTCGGCGATTTCCAGTGCACAGCCTGTCGCGCCGCCTCTGATGCGCTCATCAACAGCGCCATGCGTGAATATGGTGAGGACAACGTCCGCATCATCTGGAAGAACCTCCCGCTCTCGACGCATCCGGATGCTCGCCTCGCTGCGCAGGCCGCTTGGGCCGCTGGTCAGCAAGGGAAGTTTTGGGAATTCCACGACAAGGTCTTCGATGCCTTCCCCACCGACCGCAAGGACGCGAAGGGGTTCGAGGCCGATTTCAACAGTTTCTTGAAGAGTGACAAGTTGGTCGGCTACGCCAAAGACCTCAACCTCGACGACAAGAAGTTCCTCGCCGACATGAACTCCAAGGAAGCCGAGGCCGCGCTCGAGCGCGATACGCAACTCGCCGAGGGATTGGGTCTGCGTTCGACGCCATCGATCTTCGTCAACGGCCGCAAGGTTTCCTTCAAGCAGGGCGTCTCCTACCCCTCGGTGAAGCAGATCATCGACGAGGAACTCTCCAAGTCCAACGACCTCCTCGAGAGCGCCAATGGCTATTACAGCTACGCCGTGTGGGCCAACCGCAGCCTCGCCGATGGGATCAAGACGGGGCCGTCCCTTGCTGAAGATGCAGTCGCCGCCGATCGCGGTGGACGTCCTGAGGTTGTGGAGGCCGGTGGCGGAAACGAACAGCCCCAGCCGTCCGCAGCGCTGCCCACAGGGCAGGAGACTGCAGGTGGAGTGGGTCCCGACATCTCGACGCTGCCCGTGAAAGGCGCGCCAAATGGCAAGGTTACGATCCTCGCATTCAGTGATTTCCAATGCCCCTTCTGCGGCAAGGTCAATCCGACCGTCGAGGAGCTCCTCAAGGCCTATCCGAACGACGTCCGCGTCGCCTTCGCGATGTTCCCCCTAGACTTCCACAAGGACGCGCCGCTCGCCGCACAAGCCGCGCTGGCCGCCCACGAGCAGGGCAAGTTCTGGCAGTACCACGACCTGCTCTTCGCCAACCAGAAGGCCATCCAACGGGCGGACTTGGAGAAGTACGCAGAGCAGCTCGGCTTGAACATGGCCAAGTTCAGAGCGGCCTTGGACTCCAAAAAGTACGAAACCACGATCGCGACCCATTTGGCCGATGGTCGCAAGTTCGGAATCACCGGAACGCCGAGTTTCTTGATCAACGGACGCAAGTTCGTTGGGGCGCAGCCCACCGAGAACTTCAAGAAGATCATTGATGAGGAGATCAAGCGAGCCGATGCCCTGTCGAAGGCCAAAGGCCTGACTGGCGAAAATCTCTACAAGGCGTTGGTCCTGAGCGCGCCGAAGGAAGCCGCACCGCCACAGGCCGCAGAGGCACCCGAAGACGATGGTCGCCATTTGGTGGTCGTGGGCGACAGCCCAGTCATTGGCGACAAGAATGCTCCGGTCACTATCGTTGAGTTCAGTGACTTCGAATGTCCCTTCTGCAGCCGTGGAGCGGAGACTTTGAAGGAGCTCCTCGAGAAGAATCCTGGCAAGGTCAAGATCGTCTTCAAGCATTTCCCGCTGGAGTTCCACAAGAGCGCCCCACTGGCCGCGAGGGCAGCTGTCGCGGCGAACAAACAAGGGAAGTTCTGGGAGTACCACGACATGTTGTTCAAGAATCAGAAGGCGCTCGGACGCGATAACTTGGTCTCCTATGCGCAGCAACTGCAGCTCAACATGGCCAAGTTCGAGGCAGACCTCGACAATGCAGAGCTGGACAAGGTGATCGAGGCCGACAAGGCCGCCGCTGGCAAGGTTGGCGTTCGGGGAACCCCTCACTTCTTCATCAATGGGACTCGCTTCTCGGGAGCACAGCCGCTGGCGTCTTTCCAGGCGGCTCTGGACCGCGAGTACAAGACTGCCCAAGACTACCTCGCGAAGGGCGTCGCCAAGGACAAGCTCTACGAGACGATCATCTCCAGCGAGAAGACTCAAGCCCCGGCCCCCGTCGAAGTCGATATCAAAGGCTCGCCGATCAAGGGACCAGCGAGTGCCAAGGTGACGATCATCGAGTTCAGTGACTTCCAATGCCCCTTCTGCTCAAAGGTCCTTCCCACCTTCAAACAGATCCACGAGTCCTACCCGAACGACGTCAAGATCGTCTTCAAGCAGATGCCTCTTGAATTCCACGAGGATGCCCCCTTGGCCGCAGAGGCCGCACTCGCCGCGCACGAGCAGGGCAAGTTCTGGGAATACCACGACATCCTCTTCGCCAACCAAAGAGCCATCAAGCGGGAGAATCTCGAGGCCTACGCAGGGCAGTTGGGTCTCGATATGGTCAAGTTCCGCGCCGCTCTCGACAGCGGAAAGTTCAAAGCCACGATCCAGAGCGACGGCGCTCAGGCCAAAGGCGCTGGGATCTCTGGAACTCCGAGTTTCCTGATCAACGGCAAGAAGTTCGTTGGTGCGCAGCCATTCGAGGCCTTCAAGGCCGAGATCGACGCCGCCCTGGCCGCCGCGAAGTAGCCAAGTTCGATTCGAAACAACAAAGGCGCACCCAGAACTGGGTGCGCCTTTTTTAGTAGCGGGGTATGTGTGGAGTCACAGCACCACCGAAGTCTCGTCATCGGTTTCGACGCTTGACGTGGGTTCGAAATCCTGACTCGATTCGGCCCTCAAAAGTTCATTTTCTTCGAGGAGCGAAAGGCCGCCATGCAGATCGTCAATTTCGTCCAAATGCCGAGCAGCAAACCTGCGGATTTCATTCCGAAACTCGTCTCGATCCACCAATACGTGAGCGGACACGACCCCGACTTCAAAGATTTCAAACGCTACCTTCGAGAGCACGACCTCTTCGACAAGGATAGCTTGAGTGACATGCTGCAATTCCTCGGAATTACGGCAACCAAGGGTAAGTCCATCGTCCTCGGAAAATTCATGACGAGGCTTTACGAATGCGGCACGCCCGAGGAGCGCCATCGCCTCCTCTTTGGGCACCTGGCCAAGATGAACGAGATCTTGGTCAAGTACGTGATTGATGGCTTGGCGGAGCGCCTCTACTCGACGAACGAGCTCTATCGGTTCATCACCAGCTACGTCTACCCAGGCGAGTACATCACCCTTGTGAACTTCCGTGCCTGGATGGCTTGGCTGCAAGCCAGCGAGCACATCAAGATGATCGGGATTCGCTGGGGCCTAAGTGCCCTGGGCGAAGAGGCCATGAACTACATCAAGACCATTGATGTCGATGAGATCTTGGAAGACGAGGACGGCGGCGACGACGCAGACGACGAGGATAAAGGGGAGGACGAGGAGTCGGCCAAGGCTCCGCAGCCTGTCGAGGAGCCAGAGTTCGGCGAGGACTCTATTGAGCCCGAATTCATTGCCCCCGGCGTGACGCCTCGCGCGGTCGAGGCCCCCGTTGAGATGCAGTCAGCGCCATCCCCCGTAGCTGGTGCGGCCCAGGCTGCGCCAAGAGCCCACGCGCACGCTTCCTTCGCCGAGCCTCGTGTGGTGATCGAGCCGGGGGTGGAGACCGTTCAGGTTCTGGTTCAGCCCATTGCGCCAGGAAGCGACGACCTCCCGTTGCGTCTCATCAGCGAGGTCTTCCAGGAAGCGGACGAGGAAGAGGACGTGGATCCCTTTGGTGAGCCCGCCCCCGCCCTCGCATCTCGGCTCGCACAGCTCCGTCCGGACGAGGAGTTGGTGGCGCAGAATCTAGCGGCGCTGAGGGCATTTTGGCGAGGACGTCCCGGTGGGCGCCGGCTGAGCGCCGCGAGCTACGGATTTACCGCCGAAAAGTATGCGGAAGATCCCAGCTTCGAGCTCTTCAGGCTGTCCTGTCTCGCCGTCTCCCTGTTTCGCCATCAAGGAAGGCTAAACGTCGCCCGTGGCGGCGAAGCTTTTGGCTTGCTCGACCAGATGGGATTCTTTGTCAACGCGTTCAAGAGCCGCAAGAGCATCGATTCGGTCTTGGAGGCGCTGTTCAAGGGAGGACTTGGTGGTCGCCCGGAGGTGTTCGGAAACCTCCACTACTTCCTCCTTTTCCGGCGCGCGATTAAGGAGCTCAAAGACGAGGGAGTACAGGCTTTTGCACAGCAGAGCGCGGACGTTGTCATCGGGCAGCTTTGGCAACATCTGGGCGCCTTCAACCTCACCTACGAAGTGATCTGGATCGCACGGGAGCTGCATGCGATGGGCGTCTGGCCGAATGAGGACCTGAAAGAGGTGTCGGTCGTGCCCTTACCAGCCGTACGCGAGAAGGCCTTCAGGCTCGGGTTCATCGAGACGCCGTATGCGGCCGACTTCCCATCCTTGGTCGGCGTCAGCCGTCGTTTGTCCAGACTGTTCGGCGAAGAGGACGGATACGAGGCGGTTCTCGCTTTGTTCGAGTTGCCTCAGCGGGCTCGTTACGATGGCCGCGAGGACGCGTTCTTCACCCGCGATCAGCTCGGCATCGATTGAAGTTCCCCATCCCTGATGGTTGGGACGAAGATGGACACGGATGGTCAAGACCCTGCGAGAAATTCGGAAGAGTAAGCAGAGTGCAGGCGAGGTGCAGACTGGCTCAGCAGAGCCCTGGTCTGTGCTGATTTGCAGTGACCATCACGTCGGTGAGCACTCCAAGAACTTCGACCGGATCGAATACGTCAAACGGGCGGACTCGTTGGATCGCGAGTTGTGTGCATTCCTCGAGTACCACGGCAATCACCGCGTCGCCGATCGGCCCTGGCGGCTCGTGATCAACGGGGACTTCATCGATTTCCTCGCCGTGACCTTCATGCCCTCCCGCAAGGAGATCGCGTCCAATCCAGAGTTCGAGTACTCCGACGACGAGCTCAGATTCGGTTTGGACAACAGTGCCGCAAAGTGTGTTTGGAAGCTGGAACACATCGCGGAGCGTCATAAGCGGCTCTTTACGTTCCTCGCAGATTTCGTGGCGAAGGGGAATCGCCTCGAAATGCTGTATGGGAACCACGACGTCGAGTTCTTCTGGCCCTCGGTGCAGGGGCGTTTTGTCGAGCTGTTGACGGAGTCGTACTTCGGCGGCGAGCGCGTCGAAGGCGTGAACGAAGAGGACTTCGTCAATCGAGTCACTTTTCATCAATGGTTTTTGCACATCCCTGGTCGGCTCTACATCGAGCACGGGAACCAGTACGACGACTTTTCGAGCTTTGACCGTCGTCTGAGGCCGCTGATGGTGGAGCGAGAGAGCCAGATCGCGATGCCGTTGTCGCACCTCATCATCCGTTACTTCGTGAATCAATACACAGGCTTTCAAAGCCACGACAAGGACAACTGGACCCTGCTCGATTACGTGCATTGGCTGCGCGACCAGGGGGCGCGGAACGTCGCGAAGGTCGTGTTCCTCTATGGATCGTTGTTCAGCCGAGTTTGGAACTATACGCGGGACGTTCAGCAAAATGCTCCGTCGCAGGCGCTGACGGACGAGCACGATCGACTCCTCGAAGTTGAGGCCGTCCACTACAAGATTCCCGTAAAAGCGCTGCAGGAGGTCAGTCGAAGCCGGCGATTGCCGATCGAGCAGTCTCTTTGGCGAACGATTCAAGTGACGGCGCTCGACAAATACCTGCTGGGTTTGGCGATCGGTTCGGTAGTGCTGTGGATCCTCGCGGTGGGGGTCTTCGCCGATGTCTTGAGTGGCTTTGGGTCCGGACTTTTCAGCAGTGGTGTTCGGCTGCTGATGCTCCTCGCCATAGGTTTTCTCACGATCTTTGCGTGGTTCGGCACCACGGCACTGGTGGCGTCGTTCTCGGAAGGGCGACTGTCGACTTCAGTATCACCAAAACTCCTTCAAGCCGCCGAACAAATCCACCGCCTGATCGATGTTCGTTATGTGGTGATGGGGCACTCACACTACCCAGAGTTTCATCAACTCAAGCGAGATCCGCCGCGCTTCTATGTGAACACTGGAGCTTGGATATCTCCCGAACGTCGTGAGCGGCACGATCCCCACTGTCGGTCACCGCTCACCTATGGACTCTACCGTTGGGACGAGGACGAGCTGAAGATCTACCGCTGGTGTACAAGGGAGTCTGAACCCGTAGAGTTCCGCTCTGACATCGAATCGGATCGCGCGCCCCGCGCCGAGCGTCTGCGGCCCATGGCCGTTGAGCACGACACACTCATCGAGGCCCTCGAGGCATTCCAATCCCGGGATACGAGGAAGAAGCGACGTGGTCCCAGATGATCATGGAGGTTGGTGGCCGCCGGGGGTGGGTCTCGATGTTGTACAAGAGTGCCGCCGCCGATTGGCGTGTCTTGCGATGGTCGAGCAACGATGCTATCCAGCAGTGGGAGTTCCTACGCAGGTTTTGCAGATGAGCGATATCACTTGATGCAGCAGGAAGAGGAGGCCCTTTGATGAAGCCAATTGCGACGAAACGTAGTGGGCTGATGTTGGCTGTCGTGTTGTCACTGGTCTTCACTTCGACCCAGTTGATCGCCCAGAACGACGGACAACCCGTTGTCAACGACCTCTTGGGTGTCACTGTCTCCCCGCCTGAAGGGTGGGAGCTGGTGAAGCTGCCCGGCAACGACAAGTCCATCGCGAGCTACCGGCACGCCGAGAGCGGCAGCCAGCTCGAGGTGATCGGGACGAAGCTGATCAACAGCGACATGACGCAGGTGTTTTTCGACACCTTTCACCAATCACTTCTCGGCGCGGATTTCGTCGAGTATTCGGCGGCCACCGACACCAAGATCGGGGCGATTGACGGCAAGCAGACCGAGTACAGTTTCGAACACACGGGCCTCAAGCTGCGTGTCGTTGTCTTCAGTTTCACCAAAGACGACTCAGCGTTCTTGGTCATTGGCTACTTCGAAGACGCCAAGCGAGATACCTACTACGAGTCGTTGAAGAGTTTGGTCGATCAACTCAAGTTCTCCTGACGCTTGATGCCGAACGAAGCGGAAACGGCAAGGTCCACGGTCTCGAGGCATTCGACACGCCGATGGCTGCCTGTTGTTCTTGCCGGTGTGGTGATCGCGGTGGTCTTGGGTGCTCTCGACGTCTGGATCATCACCCTGACCAACGATGTGCTGATCCGCGAGGCCGATCAGCAGCTGCGGACCGCTGCGTTGCTGGGAGCAAGCCAGGTTCGAGGGGAGGACCTGGAGGCCATCACCGACCGCTCCGACATGAGCAAGCCCGAATTTCACCGTATCCAATCGACGTTGTCCCGCATCCGCTCGACCTCCCCGGGTTTCACTTGGGTCTACACGATGCGCTACGTAGGACCTGGAGACCTCTGGGAGTACCTTGTCGACGCAGAGCCCTTCAGCCTCGACCGCGACGGGAACGGAGTGCTGGACAGCGACGAGGTCGCTACTCTGCCTGGCGATCCCTATCATGCGCGCCAGTTTCACGAGGTCATGCTCCTTGGTCTCGAGCACAGTTCAGCCCGGATGATCCCCGAGCCGGATCCTCCATGGGGTGTGCTGGTTACGGGTTACGCGCCGGTCTACGATGCGGAGGGAGAGGTTAAGGGCGTTTTGGCCATCGACATGGTCTACGCCGATCTCCTGAAGAAGTCGGACTCGGTCATGTTCGCGGTGATCGGCGTGAGCGTCCTTTTGGGATTCCTCCTCCTCTACACGTTCTACCTCTACCGCCGACGAACCGTGGCGTTTAGCCAGACCGTCCTCCTCCAGAAGGAGTTGATGGAGGTGACCGACATGTTCGCCAAGTTCGTGCCAGAGAACGTCCGCAGGGAGCTCGAACGCAACCCTGACGCCAGCAGTCTGCAGCGCAAAGAGTGCGACGTCAGCGTCATGTTCCTGGATCTTGGTGGCTATACGCGAATGAGCGAGATCGTCGAAGGGGAGTCTCTGGGGAGAATCCTCGAACGTTATTTCTCGCGCTTCCTCGAAGTGATTCACCACCATCGAGGGCAGGTCAACGAGACCGCCGGCGACGGGCTCATGGTGATTTTCCAAGAGAACGCCCCGGTGGGGCATGCGCTCGATGCGGTCGAAGCAGCGCTGGAGATCCTGGAAGGAGGAGCCAATATCAACGCCGAGCTGGAGGAAGGCGAGCAGCCGGTGTCGGTCAATATCGGCATCAACAGTGGCAAAGCCTTCGTCGGTCTCAATCGCTTCGTGGGGCTAACGGGAGAGCGGTATACGTACACCGCCACGGGGCCAACGACTAACATAGCCGCACGAGTCGCTGGACTCGCCAAAGAAGGGGATATACTCCTGAGTGAGTCAACAGCGGAGCGGGTTCGAGAGCATCTGGAGTTGGAACGGGTCGGGCGTAGAACGTTGAAGAACGTGAGCCGACCCATCATGATCTTCCGTCCTTTGGGTGCAGGTCGGGCGGGTCGTGTTGACCCCTTGGTGGCTCACCAAACGGAATCGGATTCAGACTGAGGCGCCCACCGAACTCGATTGGGGAGAAGACATGCACTTCCGAAGTTGGCATCGAACAGACGTCGGGTGTGTTCGAGAGCGAAATGAGGACTCCTTCGTCGTTCTGCAAGACAACGGCGTGTTTGCGGTCTGCGACGGCTGTGGCGGGAAGGCAGGCGGGGATCGCGCCAGCGCGACCGCGGCGAGAATCATCTCCCATGAAGGGGCACGCCTCGCTCAGACCTTCGCCGACTATCGATCGGCCAAAGACAAAGACCTGCGGACCCAGATCCTGCAACAGATCGCGCGGATCTTCGACCAGTGCAGCAACGAGATCTTCGGGACGACCCAGCACGAACCTGAGCTCACGGGCATGGCCACCACAGGCGTCATGCTCGCCTTTCTCGACTCGTCCGGGTTTATCGGTCACGTCGGAGACTCACGGATCTATTTGATCCGCCGTGACAAGATCTACCAGCTGACAGAAGACCACAGCTTCTTTCAGCGGCTGGTGAACGCAGGCAAACTAAAGCCCGAGGACTACGACAAGTTCCCCTACAAGCACATCATCAGCCGTTCGATTGGCTCTGAGCCTACGGTGCAAACGGACACGTTGTTCGTCGATCTGCTCCCCAACGACATCTACCTGTTGTGCTCGGATGGGGTCAGCGACCTGATCAAGCCCGTGGAGATGCTCAGCATCGGCCACTACGACGGGCCCGCCCACCTAGTCGACAAGTTGGTCGAGCTGGCGAAGGAGCGCGGCGCTCCAGACAACGCGACGGCCGTGGCGATCTCCATAGACGAGAGCCCCGAGTCGGACACTCACTCCATCGATTTCACCGCAAGACTGACGCTGTTCTCGAACATCGAGCTGTTCCGGCTCCTCAACGACCAAGAACTCACCCGAGTTCTGCGCATCGTGTACGAAGAGTCTCACCAGGCTGGCGCCTGCATTATCGCCGAAGGGACAGCCGGCAACTGCCTCTACGTCGTAGCCGAGGGCGCAGTGACCGTCTCACTCAAGGGTGTCGAGCTGACGGTCATCCCAGAGGGGGGGCACTTTGGCGAGCTAGCCTTGGTCGACAAGTCGCCGCGCTCAGCCTCGGCGTTTGCTAGAGAGAATGTCACTCTGCTCCGGATTGACCAAGGGGACTTCTACAAGCTGACCCAGCAAGATCCCGTGCTGGCGAACAAACTGCTCTGGGTCTTCCTCGAGAGCGCTGCACGACGTGTACGTGAGCTCAGCGGTCGAGTATCGCGCTGACAAGGACATCGATGCGTCGAGACATTCTCATAGAGGCTCTGAACGACACCCTCGCCGTAGACACGTTCAAGGACTACTGCGTCAACGGCTTGCAGATCGAAGGGAAGCAGAGCGTTGAGCGTGTCGCTGCGGCGGTCAGCATCACCCAAGATGTCATCGAGCGCGCCATCGAGTGGGAGGCGGACCTTCTGTTGGTCCATCACGGCTTTTTCTGGACGCAATCTCCTCAGAGCCTACTCGGCTATCGGCGTGCACGGATGGCGTCGATTCTGGCGGCGGAGTTGAACGTCGCGGCCTATCACCTACCCTTGGATGCACACCCAAAGGTCGGCAACAACGCGTGTTTGGCCAGGGCGATGGAGCTGCAGGACGTGCAACCCTTTGCCCCAGTCAACGGCGTACCTGTGGGCTGTTGGGGCAGAATGCCGAGGGCTCTGCCCGCCGAGGAGGTGCGCTCGATGATTCTCACCCTATGCGGTGGGCTCACGGCCGCTTTTCTCCACGGCCCGAAGCTGGTCGAGACGGTCGGGATCGTCAGCGGAGGTGCCGCGCGAATGGTGGAGGAAGCCCACAAGGCGCGGCTGGATCTCTACCTAACGGGGGAGGCACAAGAGGATTCGATGGCCGTCTCCCAAGAACTCGGGGTGCACTTCGTGGCTGCCGGTCATCATCGGACCGAGGTCTTCGGTGTGCGAGCGCTGGGCGAACACATCGCAGCAGAGTACGGTCTCGAGGTGCGCTTTTTCGAGGTTTCGAACCCGATCTAGGGCCTGCACGCGAGGAATGGGGCTGGGAGCGCCATTGACCCGCTTCGCAGGGGCGCTCTATACTTCGCCAATCGGATTTCGCGCGCTACTCGGCGCCGAGCGGTCTCGAAGCGAGCCAGCAGCGTGCCTACGCGCGATCGCGTTCTGGGTTCACTAGGAGGATGGCATGGGGAGCAGAGATATTCGTTCAATCACGCGAGCTCTCGCGGCTTTGCTGTTTGCTTCGGCGCTGCTTTCGGGCTGCATCTTGGGGGAGGACCCGGCGGCCATCGAGGGTCTCGATCAGAGCACTGGCCTCCCCGATGTCGTGGAAGACGTCACAGTGGACACACCCGAGGATGTTCAGGAAACCGAGACCAGCCAATGCGGGGACTCCGATCCCGCGGCGTGCGGTGCGGCCTGCACCGACTGCACCGCGCTGAGCCATGTGGGCGACGCCACCTGTGTGGCGGGGGGGTGTGGAATCAGCGCATGTTCCGACGGATTCGCGAACTGCAACGGCGAGATCTCCGACGGTTGCGAGAACCCAGAGTCCGACGATGCTTGCGGTCCAGAGTGCACGAGCTGTTTGGACCGACCGAATTCGCTTGGAGGCGCCTGTTCAGCGAGCGCTTGCGTGCTGGATTGCAACTCAGGGCGCATCGACTGCGATGGGAACTTGCAGAACGGCTGCGAAGCGGCGTCCGGACCCACAGTCTGTGGAGTAGCGGGGGCGTGCTTGGACTGCACCAGTCTCTCCAACGTCTCATCGGCCCAATGTACGGGTCAAACCTGTGCCATAAGTGTGTGTGACTGGGGCTGGTTGGATTGTGACGGGGACCCTGCGGACGGCTGTGAGCAGCCCTACGACGATGGCATCTGTGGCGCGACATGCGGCATCGACTGCACAGCTCTCGCCGGTGTGGAGGTGTCGCATTGCGGTGGGAGCTACTGTGCCATCGTCGCTTGTCAGCCAGGTCGGCGTGACGCCAATGGGCAGTGGGCGGATGGCTGCGAGAAGGTCTGTGCCCTCGGTGAGTGTTGGACGGATTCTTATTACCCCTTCACGACCGCCAACTTCGCCGCCAACGGGATCGGCTACCTCGGTTCCAGCGGCGGTCTCGTGTATCGGAGTGAGGATGACGGCAGCACTTGGTACCCCATTCCCACGCCGCTCACGGGCAAGGTCATTCACGTCAGCAACAACGGCAGCAATGTGGTGGTCGCCATCGATGAGACGGGCAGCGTCGTTCGCTCCACCGACAAAGGTTTGACTTGGCAGCTCGTCCTTCTCCCGCTGGGTGTGGGGACGCCGCTTGCGGCCGCTGGGGACGGGGACCTCTTCGTCATGGTTGGACACGGTGTGTTCCTCCGCAGCACCGACGCTGGAGCGATCTGGACTGACCTCTCGTCGTCGGTCAACGGCGCACTTCTCGAGACCGTGTTGGTCGAAGGGCAGTTCATCCTCATGGCGGGTCCGGACTCTGGGAGTGGAAACATCTTGCGATCCGACAACGCGGGCGACTTGATCACCACGCCCACCAAGCCAGCGAACGGCACGGTCCGCTTCCTCGTTGCCGATGGCGCCCGAATTTACGCCGGAGGTACAGGGTTTTTGGCCTACACGGAGAACGAGGGGCTCTCTTGGACACCCGTCGCAGACGTTCCGGCTCTGGACTGGACCAGCATCTCAGTGAGCGGCGACTCGATCGTCCTGCTTTCCGGTTCTCAATTCGTCTTCCGACGAAGCGTTGGGACTGCCGCTGATCCCGTGAGCATCATCGAAGGCGACTCGCTGGTGGGAGTGCATTTGATCGGCAGCGAAGCATTGCTCTATGGGAGCAATGCTGGATTTGGGCGCGTCATGCAGACCGTCGATGGGACCCCGCAGACCTACACAAAGAGGGGTTTGACCTATGCTCGCAATGAGCTGACTTGGCTCTACGAGCAAGGGGACTTGCTCCTGAGCGGGGGCGGGCCGGAAGAGTTTCTGCTGCGGTCTGCGGACGACGGAGTTACTTGGAATCTCGCCGACACCACAGCCACCACGCGCAATGTGAAGCTGCACCGTCCCGCACTCTCGGGCGACGTGGGGATCATAGCTGGTGAGACCGAAGAGATTTTGCGGACCTCGGACGCCGGCCTCTCCTGGCAGCCTGGCAACATTGGTCTTCTGGACACCTACAACGACACGGCGTTCGAGGCCGGCGTCGAGCCCACCGCGTTGGTGGTCGGTTCGAACGCGATCTCGGTGTCGGTCATTGTCTTGACCATTGGCACCGATGGCACCATGTACAGCGTGCCGATCAACTGCGCTTCTGGCTCCATGTGTAACATCACCGGCAAGACTGGAGAGGGCACCACAGTAGTCCTGGCCGGTGTAGAGGCGATGATGGGGACGAACAATGGCGAGGTCGTCAGGGGGGATGCCGACACCACAGGCTCGTGGAAAAGTGGGGGGACCTGGGCAACCGTTCTGCTGCCTCTTGGGACCAATCACAGCATTCGCGAACTCGAATACGACGGGACGAACGTGCTCATCCTAACGGATGGCGCCGGGGCTGGCAGTTTGATCTACCAGTCCACGGACGACGGCGCGACCTGGACCGATGGACTGACGCCCGATACACCCGTGTTCAATGGTACCCTCGAAACCCCGATCGCGAGCCTCAAGGCTTGGGACTGGGATGGGAGCGTTGGCATCGCTGTTGGGGACGCTGGAGCCATGTACAAGAGCGAAGACGGCGGGACGACGTGGACCAAGATCGAGACGGGCTCCACCGCGAATCTGACAATGGTGCAGGTCGATGGCCAGAATGTGATCGCAGCCGCTCCGAATGGCATCATCGTCTTCAGCCCCGATCTCGGGACGACGGTCGGGGAGACCCTCATTGACTTGCGTGGGAACCTCGTCGGAGGGCTGTCGATCGACAGTGGGCGGGCGCTGCTCGTTGCGCCTTTTGGGCAGGTTCTGACGAGCGTCGTGACCCCATAGTTGGCAAGCTGGAGCCCAATGGGGACGCCAGAATGACGTTGATCCCATCGGGCGAATCGAGGAAGCTGGACATTGAACGGTCATTGACATTGGGGATGGACGGGCACTATTGATGAACCGTCCGTCGCCAATTCGAGCGTTCAGTGATGCGTTGGAATTTGGTGGCGCCTTCAGTGGCTAACGCTCCTGTAGGCCAGTCCACTGGGCATAAACCTTCGATAGCGAAAGTCTGGATTTAGATGCCGAGGCCAACCGAAAAGGTCCGCTGCTCGTTCTGCGGTAAGGACTCTTCAGACGTCAGAAAGCTCATTGCGGGACCGAAGGTCCACATTTGCGATGAGTGCGTCACGCTCTGCAACGAGATCATTGCCGAGGATCTTCAGCGGGATGGCACCAGCGAGTTGTCCGCGCGAGAGATGCGGCCCAAGACCATCAAAGCCCATCTCGACCAACACGTCGTCGGGCAAGAACGAGCCAAGAAGGTCATCTCCGTTGCGGTCTACAACCATTACAAGCGCATCAATTGCCAAGACGAGACCGAGGACGAAGTCGAGCTGAGCAAGGGGAACATCCTCATGATCGGCCCAACCGGGAGCGGCAAGACCCTGCTCGCTCAGACCCTGGCAAAGCTCCTTGACGTCCCCTTTACCATGGCTGACGCGACCAGCCTGACGGAGGCTGGATACGTAGGGGAGGATGTCGAGAACGTCATCAAAAACCTGTGGATTGCTGCCGGCCGGGATGTAAACAAGGCTGCTCGCGGCATCGTGTGCATCGATGAGATCGACAAGCTCGCGCGAAAAGGCAACGCCACCAGTTCGACTCGTGATGTTGGTGGCGAGGGAGTCCAACAGGCGCTGCTCAAGATGATCGAGTCCGAAAAAGTGATGATCCCCCCTGAAGGGAGCCGGAATCGCCCCCAACAGGAGTTCATCCAGGTCGACACTACGAACATCCTCTTCATCTGCTGCGGTTCATTTTCAGGACTGACGGAGATCATCCAACGGCGACTCGGCGAGAGCGCTATTGGCTTCAACGCCGACGTCTCCAAGAAGCCCGAGAAACTCAACACGTTGACTCACCAGGTAGAGACCGAAGATCTGACGAAATATGGTCTCATCCCTGAGTTCGTCGGGCGTCTGCCCGTCGTCGTCGCTCTTGACGAGCTCGACGAGACGGCTCTGGTACAGATTCTCTGGCAACCCAAGAACAGCCTCGTGAAGCAGTACAAGAAGCTCTTCGACCTCGAGAACGTGAAGCTCACGATCACCGAGGGCGCAATGCTCGCGATCGTGCAAAAGGCCATTGAGCGTAAGAGTGGCGCGCGGGGACTCCGGGCAATTATTGAAGAAGTGATGCTCGACATCATGTACGAGCTGCCTTCACTGGATAACGTCCGTGAGGTCGTGATCAGCCGTGGCGCCGTGCGTGGCGAGGAGAAGCCCGAAGTTATCTACACCAAGAAGGCCTCTTGAAGGGAGTTGGGGCCTCGGGGTGTTCTCGGCTCCCTCTCAGGGGGAGATTGATCCGGGTTGTGCCCACCGCTACACTGCCCCGCAGTTTGGGCTCGAACATGAGGATTGAGACCTCCTTTGTTCGTGACCCGATGAGCAAGTTGGCGCGACCAAAGCCGACACTTGTTTCGCGAAAGACATAAGCAATCAGGGCTCGAGGAGACCCAAATGACAGAGTACGGCAAAACCAAAGCGCACAGTGTATCCCCCCTCGTCCTTTCGCTCCTTCTCGCCCTCCTCGCAACGCCGACGTTGCTCACGAGTTGCGATGACACGCAACGACAGTGCACGGAGGACGAGGAGTGTCCGATAAATATGCGCTGCGTGTTCAACAAGTGCGAAGAACGCCCCGCATTTGACGGCACTGCAGCAGGCGATTTGCCTGATGGAGTCGATGCCATGAACTGTCAGGGCGTCCCGCCTGTGACGGAGTCTGAACTGCGCATCAATGAGGTGCACACGTCGCCGCTCAATGGCGCAGACGATTCCAATTGCGATGGGCTCGCCAGCAATCTCCAGGATGAATTCATCGAGATCGTCAACAACTCGAGCGGAGTCTTGTCCCTGGATGGAATCGAGGTTCAGGTCAATGGGACGACCAAGCACACGCTGAGTGGGTGTTTGGAGCCTTCCCGTGGGTTGGTTTTGTACTCTGGTGGGACAGCAGCCTGCACCGTCCTTGGTGGCACTCAAGCGTTGGTCTCCTCCAAGTCACTCTCTCTGAGCAACAGCGGTACGCAGGTCAGCTTGGTCCTGTCAGGCACGCAGCTCGATGTGGTCAATGTCCCTTCCTTGAGCAGTGGAAACAGCTCATGGACGCGAGCCCCAGACTTTACTGGGGACTTTCTGAAACACGTCGAGGTCTCAACCACTCGGTCCTCCCCCGGCAAATGCATCAACGGCGAGGAGCTCATCAAGGGCTGCATGCCCGCAAGCCCGGTGGACGGGGACGACGTAAGCTCAGATGTCGCCGATGCGACCGATGTGACCGATGTGCCTGTGGACGTCCCTCCACCCTGCGATCCGCCCTCCCTCGACGACCTCGTGCTCAATGAAGTCCTTTTCGATCCGATGGCCAGCAACACCACACCTGGACAGGCCGGAGGCGACGCCAACTGCGACGGCGTGCAAGAGTCGACCAAGGACGAATTCGTCGAGGTCGTCAACGTCGGGATGTCGGACGTCAACCTCAAAGGCGTGCGGCTGGGTGTCGCGGGGGCAAGCAAGTACACGTTCACCACCGATCAGTGTCTTGGGCCGAAACAAGCCTTGGTTTTCTTTGGTGGCGGAACACCGAGTTGCCCTGAGTTCGCCGACGCGCTGGTGGTCGTCGACTCCCTCGGGCTCGTCAACGGCGGCAGCACCGTCGCGATCTTCGACGCACAGGGGGTGGCCTTCACCCTCGGGACCGCGACGTGGGCTTCGAATGCGGACGCCTCAGACCAATCTTTGCAGCGAAGCCCCGACCTCACTGGGACGGCGTTTGTGCCGTTCACCTCTCTGATCACTGACGTCGTGGCGGATCCCCGCAAACAGTCCCCGGGGACATGCGTCAATGGCGCCTTGTTCTCAACAGGATGCCAATAACCCCACGGCTTGCGAATCTCGAACAGGGTGGACTCCAGTTCACCCTGTTTTCTTTGGCTCACCCAGCGAGGACGAGGACATTCCGCGACTCGAGATGTCGATCGTCAAAATGGACATCAGGTTTGCGACCTGACCTCTGTCTCTGTGCGTTTCAACACGACTAAGAACGAGCCTATGAACAGTTTCCGAAGAATTCTCTGGGCGCTTCTTCTCTCTTTGGTCTTTGGACCCGGGTGTGGCTCGGACGTGACCATTGACTCGGTGAACCTCTGTCGCTGTCAGCCCGACGAGATCTGCGTGAACGATGCCTGTGTCCGGGTTACCGACACTCTTGTGTTGGATGGCAGCGGAGGGGAAACAACGAGCAGCCCGGTCTGTTCCGCAGGGCCTGTAGTGATCAACGAGTTTCGCTATGCGGGTGCTTCGCGCCCCGACTTCGTCGAGCTCTTGGGACAACCCGGCGAGGCGCTGGACGGATATCGTCTGCTGGCGACGTCAGGTGACTCGATTCGACGATTTGAGGTGGTTCTCAGTGGGGAACTCGACTCCTCTGGATTGTTCGTGGGGGCCTTTGGCGACTCCCTCGAGAGCACGGCAGACCAGCTGCTGGGCGTCGAAGGCTTTCCGGCGCCCAACGGAAACATCCAACTCTTCGATTGCCACGGACGAAGGCAAGATTCGGTTGGCTACGGCACTTTCGGGCCAGAGGAGACTTTCAGGGGGGAGGGGTCCCCAGTCGCGGGGAGCGGAGCTGATCTCGCGTTGGCTCGCTGTCCTGGTGCTCTCGACGTCATAGATAGCGGTGACAATGCCTCTGACTTTGTCGTGGATGCGGCGTCGCCTGGTGCGGCGAACGAGCGCATCTCGGATTCGCCGGCGTGCACACCCTGCGAGACGCTCGCCGTGGCTGGAGAGGTGTGGCTCGGAGAGGTGCTCTACGATCCACCAGGGGCTGACGAGGGCTCCACGGCGTTCGTCGAGCTTCGAGGCGTGCCCAAGCTCTCGTTGGAGGGAGTCTGGCTCGAGAGCTGGGATGAGGAAGTTGGGCTTTGGAATGTCCTCACCGATGTGGGCCGAACGCTCGACGCTGAAGGGGTCTTCTTGATTGCCGAAGACTCGAGCCTCAGCAACGACCTCGTTCTCGAGACCGTGGACGCCAGCAACGACAGCGGAGCGTTTCGTTTGGTGGGATGCTCAGGCGAGGTCTTTGACGTCATCGCCTGGGGAACCCCCGCGGATCCCGCTGCGATGGGGCTTCTCGCGGACCAGATCTCGGCTGACGTCGGGGACGGACGATCGCTGGCACGTTGTCCCGACGGGGCGGTCCGGGTGGAGGTGGGTGACGCCGTCGACTCAGAGCCGAGCCCTGGGGTCGAGAATCCGTGTCCCTGACAAACAAGCCCCCAAGGCCACGCCTATAATCTGGTGGTAGGGAGCCAGAGGCTCGCTCTATTCTTGAGAGGGTTTGTCGAGAAGGCGTGCGCGCAGGCTTTCAGCCCGTGTGAGTCCGCTCTGTCGCCTGCCTCGGCGGCTCTTCAACGAACGAGACAGCGAGAAGGTCTCGCGGTCGACCACGGGAGGGGCAACCGCAGAGGAGACCGGCGCGTCCCAGGCCTTCTTGAGCGACCGACGCTCGTCGTTCGTGACGACGTCGAGGGGGGGGGGCGGTTCGGCGGCGGCGGGACGAATCTTGGTCGAGGAGGGCTTCACGGCGGTGGGTTCATCAGTCGCAAGCGGGCCGAACAGCGTTGGCAGCTGCTGTACGAGTCCAGCGCCGGGCTCGTTGAGTCGCTGTTCGAAGTTGAAGCGAGCGAGGTAGCCTTTGTGGTCCTGCCAGTTCGAGCTCAGATAAGTGTCGTATTTGCCGTTGCGAATCGGGAACTGTCGAGGCAATCCAAGGCGACTTTCGAGCACGTCCATCAGGAGAATCAGGCTCTGCAGCTGCTCGGGATGATACTCGAGTTGGGCAGAAACTCGCCCGTTGATATCGGCGGAGACGTTGTTGCGCTTCCTCTGCCAGCGTCTGGCGTCACTGTCTCGATGATGAGCGGTGAGAGGGTTTTCGAGCTCGATCCCGACGGCCTGACGGTTAGCGGGATAGTCCGAGGGCTCCAGCACGGGGACGAAATCCACGATGCAGAGCGGGTCAGCCCACTGGATGATCAGGCTCTTGCCGTTGACTCCACGCGACCCATCGATGGCGAAATGGGATCTCAGGGGCTTCTCCCTCAGCCTTCGACTCCGGGTTGCCCTTTCCATCTCGCTGGTCGAGAGCAGGACACAGAGGTCAGGAGCTTTGGATAGGGTTTGATGTTCAGCCATCAAAGACCGCATCCGTGCGACGGGGACGCCGATGTCGACGGTCTCGCCGCCGATGAGGAGGCCACCGACGCCGCCAGCGCCTTCATGATAGACCGCGACGCAGGCGTAGAGCGTCGACGGGCCCAAGCGCCCATCGACGAGAAGTCCATGCTGGCGCTGGAACTCAGAGATCCATTCGACACAGGCTTCGCTGCCCGGATCCAGCTCGTGAACAGGACACTCCGCAGGAAGGTTGAAGGGCCAGAGAAAGCGTTTGGCCCAGCCGTTGTAGTCTTTCGCGTCCACCCTCACCTCCCTCGCATTTCGACCATCGACGCGAAAATAGCGGACTTCGTGGGGGGCGACCACCTGCAGGCGCAAGGCGAACCCTCGCCAGAGTCATAGGGAGCACATGTAGGGAGCCATGCACGGGTTGACACTTTCGAATCGCAAGCCATACACTTCGCGCGGTTCCCAATCACCCATGAACGAAGGACCCTGCGGACATGGAGCAATCTGCTGACCCCCAACAAAGTCCGAACCGGACCGTTTGGCTCATCCTAAGCTACACGTGGATCGTCGCATGTTGCGTTTTCCTGCCCGCGATTCCCTTGGTCGTCGAGCGCGAGGACGAGTTTGCGAAGTGGCACGCCAAACACGGCATCGTGTTGGCGCTGGTCTGGTTCTTCCTGTCGGTCGTCCTCCTCGGGATCGCCAACCTGTTCGGGCTCTTCTGGGACGCAGGTAAGGCGCTTTTCTATATCCTTTGGGGATTTGTTGGCGTGGCTTTTCTAGTGCTCAACATCATCTCGATGATGAAAGCGTTCGAAGGTCAACGTTGGACGGTCAAGCCGCTCGAGGGCTTCCTCAAGAAGCTGAACTGAGCTCCATCCAGCTCAAGAGACCTCGGCGATTTCGGACCTGAACTCGAGCTCACGTTGGCGTCTCAATAGGGCTTCGATGAGGTAGATCGCGGTGCCTTGGTAGTCGTCGTTCAGCGCCCTGACCAGACTGGTCGCGTACTCGACCCTCCCCTCGACGTCCACCTCGCTCTGCGCTCTTTCGGCCGACAAAAGGACCGTCAGGTCGACGCCCAGAATATGGCCGATGGTGTTGATGCAGCTCAGAGATGGGCTGGCACGGCCTCGCTCGATCTTGGAGATCCACTCTGGCGAGCAGTCCACTCGCTCGGAAAGCTGCTGCTGAGTGAGGCCCATGTTGTGGCGGGCGTCGCGTACTTTTTGACCAAGAACTTTGAGATTGGGTTGCATGGGCATCCTCCAACGCTTCAAGAAAGGAGCGAACTCGAGAGCGGTGTCTGGGAACGGTACTCATCCGCAAAACCATCGTGAGTCCACATGAACGAGGACTCCTCAGGCTATCTCTCGCGTCCACCGCGAACCACGAAGGGATAGAGGCGGCAGAGCGGCCGACGCTGGTTCGTAACCGACCAATGAAGAGTCCGACAAGCGACTCTCGGGAGCCGAAGAGCTCGTCGGACAGCTAGGAACACCCAAACTTGAATGGACTGACACGATCAGTAACCCGCACTAGGGCTCGATGCAAGTCGATCGTCATCGTCGTTCGAAGCTCAAGGACTCGATTCGTATGGGGTCGAGGGGGCGATCGACGGTGCCCTCGGTGAGCGCGGCTGCTGCAATCTTGTGAATCACGTCGAGATCTTCGCAGTGCCCAAAAATGGGATAGCGCCCGTCGAATTGGGGGGTCGGCGAATCCGTGATGTAGAATTGACTTCCGGAGCCGTTGGGACGACTTTGTGCCATCGCCATGACCCCCGCGCTGTCGTGTTCCAGCCCAGCCCCGAACTCGTCGTCGATGGTAAAGCCTGGGTGCCCCACACCGCTGTTGGTCGGATCGCCGGTCTGAATGAGCACATTGGGGACCACCCGGTGGAAACTCAACCCATCATAGAAGGGGCGTTTGACGGGTTCTTTGCTCGCGGGGTCGGTCCAAGTCTTCAAACCCCGTGCGAGTCCGACGAAATTGTCGACCGTTCGTGGTGCCTCCTCTTCATGCAGGAGACATTGGAGCTTGCCCGCCGAGGTGAGGAAAGTGACATAGAGGCGGCCTTCGCCGGGGATGTCCTTGGTGTAGCGAGTTTGCAGCGCGCTGACATCAAAGCCGCCAGGGGGGCCCATTGTGTCGACAGGGACGAGGGACTGCTCGTGCTCAATCTCGCCGCCCGCCGCCCGCTCACGATCGGGTTCCGCCGCGTTTGGGGCCACTCGACAACCCGTGAACAGCGCGACGAACGCGAGCAACCATAAAGAGTGGCGATTCCCGGTGCGCATCGAAATCCTCCAGACCCCGCACCCAATCGCCGGGGGCCCTTGCCTTGGGGGCCAAGAGTGCGCCATTCCCCGCGCAACATCAAGAACGACGCCTGCCGCCGCCCGCGGCTAGGTTCTCCAACCGGCGCAAAAAGGATGATGTTCCGCCCAAAAACCGCTAAGAGGGGGCAAAGCTCCTGTGGCGTTGAGCGACGACGAGGGAACAGATGGGCGAGGAGATGCGAGAGCAGGAGCGGATGAGCCGTTGGGTGACCAACGTTGGGGACTGGAGCGCACGACACTCTTGGGGGGTGCTCGTCGTCTCATTGCTCGCGACGCTGGCGTTGGGCTTCCCTGCGTCGCAGCTGACGCACGATGACGACGTCATTCGCTTTCTCCCAGCCGGTGACGAGCAGGTCGTGCGCTTCCAGGAGATCGGCCGCAGATTCCATGGACTGCACATTGGTATTGTCGGCATCGAGGCCACAGACGGCGATGTGCTCACGCTCGAAGGACTGAGGTTGCTCCGGGGGATCGCTGAATCCCTTGCTAACGTCGATGGGGTGAGTGCGGTAACGAGCCTCACAGAGCTCCCAGACCTCACAGAGAAGGTCGATGCCGCCGGTGGCAGTTTCTCGGTCCTCAAAGACCTCGTAGGGAACCTGCCCAAAGACGCCAATAGCCCTGAGGCGAATGCCTTTGTCGCCGATGTCCGCTCCCGGGTACTCAACCGCGATCACCTCGTTGGAACCTTAATCTCCGCAGATGGCGCGGCTTCCATCGTCCTCTGCCAGCTCGATGTGGACGCCAACACCCAGCAGACCGCGGACGCCATCCGTGCGGTGGTCGCGGAGCAGATGCCGCAAGGCGGTGGGTTTCGTGCGCACTTCGGTGGAGCCCCATTTATCGGCTCTTATGCGGCTGAGCACACCCGAGCCGATCTGGCGCGACTGTCGCCGTGGGTTTGCGCCGTTGTCGTGCTGATCATGGTCCTGACCATCCGCAGTGCGACCTCCGTGTTCATCGCGTTAGGCTCCGTGGGCATCGGCATCGTCTGGGTGATGGGCGCGTTGAAGCTGGTTGGGGGCTCGATGACCTTGGTTTCCTCGTCGTTGCCCGTGCTCCTGGTCGCTCTCGGCAGCGCCTACTCAGTGCACCTGCTCACCGCCATCCTCGCCCGTTTGGACCAAGGTCTGGAGCGGCGAGCGGCCATCCGCGCGGCGTTGCGCGCCGTGGGGCCGCCGATCCTGGCCGCGGGGAGCACGACGACTGCCGGTTTCGCGTCCTTCACCTTGATGGACGTCACACCAATGCGGGAATTTGGTGTGCTGATGTCGTCGGCGACTCTGCTGATCGTCGCCCTCACGCTCATTCTCGTACCCGCAGCCGCGGCGCGGTTTTCCATGAAGCCGAGGGCGGAAGGGCGCGCCCCGCGTTGGGCCTTGAAGTGGATGATGGGCGGCGCACGAGGCGTGATACGTTGGCGAGTTGCGGTTTCACTGATCGCAGGGGGGGCTTTGGCCGCTTCGACGATTTTCGCACTGCGGGTCGACACCCACACCGATCTCCGCACGCTCTTCGCAAAAGAGAGCGAACCACTCAAGGCGGAGCGCTTTCTCGATGAGCGCTTTGGAGGGTCTCTCTACCTGCAGGTCGAGGTCACGGGAGACATCAAGAGCCCGCTGACCTTACGCCAGATCGATCGCATGAAAGCCTGGATGTCAGGCCTTCAGGGAGTGAGTACGGTCCAAAGCTTGACCGACGTGGTCGTGCTGGCGGCCGAAGGGTCGACCGGCGAACGACGGGTGCCGGTCTCGCGCCGGACCTCGGCGTCCATCGCCGAGCTCGTGAGCAGCGACGCGAGCGTCTCGCTCTTGGTCGACGACGACTGGGAGCACACGCTCATCCAGGTCAAGCTCAGCGATTTCGACATGAGCCACGCCGCAGAGTTGGCCGCCACCATCGAGCGTGGGTTGAGCGCTTATGTCGGACGTCGCGTGGCTGTAGAGCGAACCAGCATCGGCGAGCCGCAAGTGGCGACCGAGCGCGCAGAGGTGCTCGAACAGCTCAGAGACTTGCTCGTCGCCCAAGGGACCCCGGTCGAGTTGGGTTCGTTGGCCAAGCTCTTCGACATCTCCAGCGACGGTCCAATCAATCCCGAAATCGAGTCGATCCTTCGTCTCAACCTGTTCGATGACCCCATCATCGAGCTCAAAGAAGAGGCCGAGCTCGGCCCCATCGTTCGCGAGGTCTCCGCGACGCTCCGCAGAGGAGGCCTAGACGCGGCGAGCCTCGACGCCATTCTGGCGCCCTACAAGAGCGAGCAAGAGCAAGCCGACGAGGAAGAAGAGCTGCAGCGCTTGGTCGAAGGCGACGCGGCCGCCAAGGTCTCCGAGGGCGTGATGTTCATCCTCGAGGAGCTCGCCGGAATCGGGCAAGGAAACATCCGTCAAGAGCAGACGGACGCAGTCCTCGCCATGGTCCCCGAAGAGAAACGCAGCGAGGGACTGCGACACGCTGTCGAGCGGACTTTGTGGTCGATGACCGATCCAGTGGTGTTCCTTCCAGAGGCGGCGAGTGGCGACCTGAAGGTCTTGGAGGCCGTCGAGCTGTCTACCTTGGTGAGTGGGTACCCCCTGGTCTACGTCGGCATGAACCGCAGCGTTTACCGCAACCAACTCATGAGTTTGCTCAGCTCGGCCATCTTGGTGTTTCTGGCTCTTTGGTTCTTCTTCCGGCGCTTCGGTTTGGCGCTGGTGTCCATGGTTCCGGCAGCGTTGACCTTGGTGTTTACGTTTGCGTTGATGGGGGTCTTTCGAATACCGATGGACGTCGGAACGTCGATGATCGCGGCAATTGGGCTCGGAGTCGGAATCGACTATGCGGTGCACTTGGTTTGGAAGCACCGAGTTCCCTCTCCAGAGAACGCCGAGGCTGTGCTCGAGGAGGCGCTCTCAGCGACAGGCTGGGGGATTGTGGTCAACGCACTCGAGGTCAGCGCAGGTTTGAGCCTGTTGGCCTTTGGAACGATCATCCCCATGAGGAATTTCGGACTGCTGACCGCATCGGCGATGTTGATTAGCGCCATCACGACACTACTGTTGGTCCCTGCACTGATTCGCAGCTTGCGCCCCGACGCTCAGACATCGCCGGCTCCAATCGTGGCTGCAGTCCCGGCGCACCACGAGTGACCCAAAGAGGACTAGAGGTTTTCCTATGAAGTGGTTTATCCCCGCCGTATTTCTCGTTAATCTCCTCACTCCGTCGCCGGTACAAGCGGGGGAGCCCGATCCGTCTCTCGACGCTCTGGTCGCCAAGGGCGGGGACGCCCTTCTCGAAGAGGCAGATAAGCGCCACAACCCCTTCGAGGACCAGACGATCACGGTCCGCATGACCCTTCTAGGAGGCGGCAACGACGGGAACCAATATACCTTCCAGACGATCACGAAGGGAGATAACCTCAGGGCGATTTCCTTCGAAGAGCCGGCTGACATGAAGGGCATGGGCGTTGTCATCAAAGGCCGAGACGATATCTACGTGAAGCTCCCGGACATGCGAAAGGTCAGACGGGTTGGCGCGCACGCCAAACGCCAGAGCTTTCAAAGCTCGGACTGGAACTTCGACGAGATGTCGATGATTCGCCTGGGCAAAGACTTCAGCGCCAGGATCCTCGCGGATGAGACCACTGGCGCCTACATCTTTCTGGAGTGCACCCGTCGGGACGGCGTGGACCTTCAGTATCCGAAACTCAAGCTGCGGATCGACAAGGCCTACATCCTCATCGACCGCATCGAGTACTACGACGACGGCGGCGAGATGGTAAAACTCCAGGAGCGCTTCGAGCCCAAGAAACTTGGCGGCGAGCACCTGATCTACACACGCGTGACGATGACCGACGTGGCGGCCAAGCACACGACCCAGAACGAGGTGCTCGACGAGGCGGTCGACCAGGAGGTGCCTGACTCGACGTTCTCACGACGCTGGCTGCTGCGTGGCATCTGAGGCTGAGCCGAACAACCCGCAGGGTTGCGCGCAAGATGCGCGCAACAAGCGAGTTCCCTCTCGGTTCAATTCAGTTGGTGGTGTCGCTCGACGACGTAGGTTCGACTGCACCTCGGGCAATCGATCTTGAGCTTCTTCTCGTCGCCCCAGAGCTCCTTGCGGGACTCGTCGGGCAGCGACGTGAGCATGTTCAAGATGGCCTCGTCGTTACAGCGACAGGCGTAGAATAGGATCATCTCGTCGAGACGTTTGAGCGCTCCGGCGCTCTCCAGCGACCAGGCGAGCTCGACGAGCTCGTCCTCACTCAGAGGACGAATCTGGGAGAAATCTCCGCCGGGCAACGATTGGAACAGCGCCGCGCGTCCTCGAGCGTCACAGCCCATCCGAGTGACGATTTGCTCCGCAAAGCGAAAATAATCCTCGATGGCGCTCAGGGGATCGGACTGCTGCGGAGTGTAGTTGCTCTGTCGCAAGATGCTCTGCGGCGTGACCTGTCTCTGCAGGGACATCGCCGCGTTGGCCGCGTCGGCTTTCCGGGTCGAGGCGCAGAGCATGCCTTCGGGCTCGGCGCCACAGAAGAAGCCGTAGGGCTCATCCTTGAGCGTCAGCGTCCAGCCCCAAGACTCCCGCGTGGGAGAGGACACCAGCGCCAGCGCTGCGCCTACGATGAGCCGAGGGATCTGGGGCGCGGCTTCCGGTGCATCCTCATCGACGGAATGCTCCTGGACGTAGTCCATCCACCCTCTCTCGAGGGCTTCACCGGACCCGACGACCACGGTGAGCTGGGGCTCCGCCCACAGGTAGCGTTTGAAATGCGCGATGCGATTGTCGGTCGTACTCAAGGTCTTCTCTCGTGATAGGTCAGAAATGCCAGCATCGTCTCAAAGTGACGTCGCTCACCGTCGCAATGCACAAACAAGCTCACATGTGGGCGGCTCGTTGCGGTTCGATCGGCCTTCCATTAGTAGTTCTCGACGGGGAGTAGTTCCCGACGGAGTGTAGTTCTCGGCGGATGGTGTTCATCGGCTGAAATCGGTCGTTGCGCCATGCCACTCCAGCTGCGGCGCAAAGGCGAGGAAACTCGCCGGTGGATGCTGACTCCGTCAAGCGTTTTTGGCTCGCCGTCGCGCCGAATCCTCTCAATACAGAACGAAAGAGCACTGGAACAAGGATAATATGCGTCTTCAATTTCGCACGACGATGCCTGCCGTGCTGAAAGTTTTTCTGCTCGCCGCCTGCCTGCTCGGCTCGAAGCCAGCCTTCGCGCAGACGGACATAGAATATCGTGGTCATGTGCAAAGCGACCTGCGGGCCTCCATCCCTGGCAATGATAAGCCGAGCGATTCGCCGGAGTATGCCTTTGGACGCACCGACAACCTCGCACAATTTGTGGCGAGCTTCACATGGGGTTCCGTCCAGGCGGTCGCGGACATGGCGTTGGTGTTCAGTGGGCGCTCGGAGGTGCAGGGCATGGAAGACCTCCAATCTCGGCCCAAGGTCGATCCCTACTACCTCGAGAGCGACTCGCTGTACGTCGAGGTTTCGGATGTCGTCGTCGAGGGCATCGACATTCGACTGGGTCGTCAGATCATCAAGTGGGGCACCGCAGACATGTTCAATCCGACCAGCGTTCTCAATGGTTATGACCTTGAGGACCCGCTGGACTTTGGCCGCCAAGTCGCAAACGAAATGGTCGTGGTGAACATCAGTCCGGACTGGATGGTCGAGGGAGACGAGGCCCCCATCTTCGCAGAGCCCACCTTGATGCTGGTGGCGATTCCAAAGTTTCGCTCAGGTCTGATCCCGGACAGCGCACTGCTGGTCTTCTCGGAACCCTCGCAGTTCGGGCGGTTCGTGCGCTCGCCGCTGATCAACAACCTCATCGATGTGCAGGAGAAGTTCCTCGAGAAGGGCGGGGCCGTTGTGTACGACGTGAACGTGAAGGAGCCCGAAGCTCTACTCGAGAACACTCAGCTAGGCGGGCGGCTCTCGTTCACGCTGTTGGGGCTCGATCTAGGCGTCATGGCCTACAAAGGCTACGACCACAACACGCAGCCTGGCCGCGACTTCGTGACCGACGACGGGCTCTTTGGTCTGTTCGACGACTTCGAGGACACTCTCCGCAACGACATCGAAGGACTCATGAAGCTCCTCGACCTCCCGGGAATCGTTGGTCCAGGTATCACCATCGCCACCGAGATCACGCTCGTCTATCCAGAGGTCCGGGTAGTCGGCGCCGACCTGTCAACGAGTATCGACATGCTCGGCGGGTTGGGCCTGTGGGCGGAGTTCGCGATGACCTACCACGACGGGGTCAACATGGACTTGATCATCGGCGACGTCATGGAATCTGAGGAGGTCCAGGTCCGACCCGGCAAGTTCTGGAAGCTCACCGCTGGCATGGACTACACCATCACCAAGTGGTGGTACCTCAACGTTCAGTATCTACACGGCTTCATCGACGAGTTTGGGTCCGAGTTCTTGTCGGACTACATCGTCGCCGGCAGCGACTTCAAGACCTTCGACGAGCAAGTGCTCCTCCGACTCTTCGGCATCATCCAGGTGCAGGACGAGAGCTTCATTGTGTTCCCGCAGCTGGCGTTCAAGTTCTGGCAGAACACCGAGCTCGTCGCAGGAGCGCTGCTGCACGGCGGAGACAAAGACTCGAAGTTCGGCAACCGGACGGCTGGCGCGAACACGATCTTCGTCAAAGGTCTGTACGCGTTCTGAAGCCAGAGACTCCTATTTGACGACCCGCAAGTGTCCGTATTGTTTCTTCGTTTCCGGGGCGCGGTCGACACTCGAGAGGACCAGCTCCGCCTCGTCTAGCCCGTCTTCTCGCGAGACCATCCGCAATTTTGGCGCGGTGCTCGGCGCTTCCACCGGGAACATCTCGAGACTGTTCGAGAGCTCTGGAGGAAGGTCCTCTGGCCACAAGTACCCAAGGGGCTCGCGGTGACTGGTCATCGCGAAAACCGCGTTCCAAGGCAGGACACAGAAGAAGGGCTGTCCACCGAAAGAAAGTGAACATCGCGCCGAGGACTCGTCGACGACGAAGTCCGAGTAGCCGAAGTGGTGCGATAGGTTCAGACGCAGGTGCGAGTCACCCCCAAAGTCCCTCGGGACCTCGACCCCCGAACGACGTGCGTCGAGGTGCACCATGACCTTGCCGTACTCGAGCAGCTCATTCAGGAGGGTGTGTTTGGGTCCGATGAGCGAGCCTATCTGGAACCTCATGAGTACCTCTTTGACGCACCTAGGCGCCCAACCCTGTGGGCTGGACGCCTAGATTCTTAGGTCCCTTTTCTCGTCCCTTAGGACGATACAGGGGACGCCTGCTGCGGTGTTCTTCCACGCCGAAACGTGGCTGTGTGAGGCAGTGAACCACCGCTCGAGAGCCCACCCGTCAACGAGAACCTTGACCTGTGGGGTGCAGGGAACACCGGGACGCTGAGCTCCCACCTGCCAATTGCCAACGTGGCGACCAGAAGTCGTTCGCGTTCGCGATCAGCAGGCCCTTTCCTATCACACCGCTCGGTGACTGGCAAGCTCACCGCTCGATCGCTGGTGATAGCCCTTTGATATCGGTGCCTTATGGGCGCCTTGGCGCGAAGGCCATCAGCCGTTGGCGTGGAGAACGAACTCGTTCCAGCTGTGCCGCTCATCGACTCGGCTGAACACCAGCTCCATTCCAATGCCCCGCTGCCCCGCCTTCTCGCCCTGCCAACACACCGTGCCACCCAGCCAGTTCGAACCCCGATCCGGCCGGAAGAGCACCGTCGAACCCTGCACGACGTCGAGACCGGTCGCCAAGAACAATCCCCTGGGAGTCACATCCAAGATGCGGGCGGTGCGTGTCGCACCAGAATTCGGCACACAACATTCGCTCCAGCGCGCGCGAACTGGCATCCGGCGCTCGTTCGCACGGGTCTCTGGGGCTTTGGGAGTGAGGTTGGCCAAATAGGGGGAGAGGCGCTCGAAGCTCTTGGCGTCCAGCCCCATGGCGAACATTCGCTTGCCGAAGACCGTCGTCGACTTGGTCGGCACGCGATGAACGAGGCCTTCGAGCATCATTCGCACGTTCTGGGCGCGGATGCTGAGCTGTACGCTCACCCCGTCCCCGACCTGGAACTGCGGTCGGTTCGGAAACATCAACAGCCAAGTGGTCTGGATGTTGTGGTAGCGCGACCTGAGTTCACGGGAGTCTTGAACCGTCTCGGCGATCACATACCTGCGTGTTGGCATCAGCCCCTCCTCCATGGCGAGGTTCCCAGCCCAAGGTCCCACCTTGGGCCGGCAACCCGGGGTCTTCGTGCATTCCCGAGCAAGCGACTCGGGGGACACTGGAGGTTACATTTGCCTACATGTGAGCCGGCGGCAAAAAGCCCAGGTCCCATCGACCCATGATCGACCTAAAGTAGGCCTAACTGCCGCGACGCCGGCTCACTCATAGACGACGATCTTCACCTTCTGGCCGGCCTTGAGCGAATCCGGGTCGGCGAGGTCATTGCGCCGGATCAAATCCGCCTTGGTGACGCCGAACTCCTGTGCGATGGAGTTCAAGGTGTCTCCCTTCTCTACGGTGTAGCGGATCGTCTTTCGCGAGCCGTCCTTCTTGGTCTTCCCGCCCTTCTTCCCCTTCCCCTTTTTGAGCTTGCGCTCCTTCGCCTTCTTCTTCTTGTTGATGGGCGTACAGCTCGAGGGCCTCACCTCCTGCAAGCCGAGGAATGGAGCGGGGTCGACACGAAGCTCGTCGGGATCTTCGATGTCAATGTGCAGGTGGGGAAGGTTATCCTCGAAGCCTGTCGCGCCCATCAAGCCGAGCTCGTCTCCAGGCTCGACGATGTCACCGACCGCAAGACCTGGACGGACCGCGGACAGATGCATGTACCGAACAGAATGCTCGGCGAGCTCGCCTTCGAGCACTCGGGTCTTGATGAAAACCCCCGTGCGCGACGAGCCGTTGCTGGTCGTGAAGGGGTAGACCTCTCCATAGCCCTCGACCTCTAGGCGGCGCGGGACCTTCACGCCGGAACGAGTCTCCGTGCCCTTTCGCTTGTCGCGCTTGCCAAACTTCTTCGGGTTCGTCTCCGGCGTGCCGATGAAGATGACCTCGGCCTTGACGATTGCGTGGACCGGGGTCCCTACGCCAGCGCTCTCGCCAACTCCACCGATGTCGAGCCCTTGGTGTGTACAATCGGCGCCATCAAACCCCCTGCCGAGGTTGTCGTATGAGTAGGGCGCCGCGAACCCATCCTTGGGCTTGACCTCCTCGCCGACGACCTTCTTTCGGACCTCGTCGTGTTTGGGCTTCTTCTTCGCCTTGGCTTTCTTCTTTGCCTTCTTGGTCTTGGCTTTCTTCTTGGTCTTCTTGGTTTCTTTCTTGGTCGTCGTCTTCGGCGTGTCGCCCAGCTCGTCGGCCGCCGGCACGTCCCCCTGCGCAACCACAACGGCGCCATCGGGGTTCAGCTCTTCGGCGCTCCCCAGGCTCACCTGAACGGCGAGCCCGAGGCACAGGGCCACACTGAGGGAGACGACGAGCCTCATTGGTAGGTGGCCATGAGGGACCAGAGACGAGGAGCTTCCTGCTCCGCAGCCTCTTTAATGGCGGCGAGGTCGGCGTTGACTAGACGCCCATCGCGGACCACCCACTCTCCGTCGACCAGCACGTGCATGACCCCGTTCTCCCCTTCAACGATGACGTCGGCCGCAGCGCCAGGTACGAGCTGGCCGAGCGGCAGGTCGAAGAGCATTCCGACCATCTTCGCGCCGTTTTCTTGTCGGCTCTTTACTTTCGAAAGGCTGTCGCCCGCCGCCTCGGCCTCCTCGAAGAGGGCCTGTTGCTCCTCGAGCATCTTGGCGGGATAGCCATCTGTGCCGAGCGCGACGTCGTTGGCCGCGGACAAGGCGCTCGCATAACCCACGCGGTTGCCCTTGTTCGACCGAGGGTTGTGGACCCACCAGGCGCCAAGCTTCTCGCCGTGCAGGACCTGCTCTCGAGTGGCGTGAACGCCATGCACGAGGACAGAGCGCGGCGGCAGCCCTCCCAACTCGACCAGCCTGTCGAATGGGCTTTCGTAGCCGCGCTCTTTGGCGTCAGCGACGTCTGAGTCGGCTTCGGCCACGTGGATGTGCATCCCCACCCCCAGCTCGCGACACAGACGTCCCGCCTCTTCGATAGAGGAGTCCGAGACGGTGAACGAGGCATGGAGCCCGACCAGCCCTCTCAGCAGGGGATGGTGGTTGGACTTCACGAAACGCGCGCACTCAGCCAGACCGCGACGTCCCTCTACCACGCCGCCGTTGCGCTCAGTGGCTCCGAAGCAGAGCGCCGCACGCATCCCCAACTCCGTGCAAGCGGTCCCCAAGACGTCGAGAGAACCCTCGATGAAGTTGGGGGATTCGTGGTGATCGACGAGGCTGGTTGTGCCATCGAGCAAGGCGTTGGCGATGTAGTAGCGTGCCGAGGCGTCGAGCGAACGGGCGTCGAGTGCACGGTCGAGTCTCCACCACACGCGCTCCAGGATCTGCACGAAGTTTTCGGGCGCGATTTCCGGCGCCGGCAAACCCAAGGGGGCAAGTCCCGAGTAGAGATGAGTGTGGGCACACACCCGACCGGGCTTGAGTTGTCCGTCCGGACAGGAGACGGCGCCCTCGACCGAGCTCGGACTCGGACCAAAGGTGCGAATCTTCGAGCCTTCGGTTTGCAGATAGTTGCCGTCTCGATCTGGGCCAATGAGGGTGTTTTCGGAGGACATGACGGTCGCCTTTGTCGATAGAGGGAGCTCAGTCAATCCGGTGCGCATCTAGAATCCAAGAGCCACGTGGCTCGCTCGTCGGCCTACTGTGTGCGCCTTTCGGATGCCGAACCGTCGGCCGCCCAGCAACATGGGCAACACGCTCTACTTTCGCCCGGAATGACAAACAATGAGCCGTCGATCGCGGGTAGGGACGCGAGATGGCTCGCTTCGAGCCCCCTCTGTTCCGAGTAGCGCGCGAAATCCGATCGGGCGGCTCGCAGAACAAGTCCCACAAGAACCGGTCGAGGGTCAAGTCCAGAGCGCCAGTGGAGATTCCTGACGAGCGGAATTGTTGCGTACGTCCTACGCCTCAGAGGGACTCCAGCCACCGTTCGACCGCCTCGGCGACCCCTCCACTGTCGTGGCTCCGTACGACCTGAAAGCGCGCTCTCAGGGGCGCTGCGGCATTGGAAACCACGAACGGATGAGCCACCCACTCCAACATATCGAGGTCGTTGTAGTCGTTCCCGACGGCCCCAGTCCTCGCCGGCGCGACATTGAGATGCTCACAGAGCCAGCGCAGACCGCTGCTCTTGGAGACGCCACGCGGGAAGATCTCGACCCAAGTCGAGCAGTGGTCCAACGGCGAAGTGGTCCGGATTACCCCCAGGTCCTCGAAGTGCTCCCGCAGCGCTAGACAGCCCGCTTCGGCCTCGTGCTCCTCGAGGTGCACGATGACTTGGGTGGCCTCTTTCTCGAGTCGATCAGCGCTCAAGGGTCTAGAGAAGGGCGCGTAGAGTTCGATCCGACGTCTCAAGTCTGCACTGTCGCGACCGAGCTGATAGCTGAACCTATGGTTGTTCGGGATCGTGTCGTGGACGCAATATGGCGCATTGAGGAGCTCGAGGTGCGCACCGATCGACGCGGTCTCTTCACACGTGAGGTGGACGGCGTGCACAACCTCACACACAGGCCACTGGGCGATGCCCGCTCCCGAGGAAAAGACTAGCCAATCTACCGGCAATTCCTGCACGACCGCGCGTCGAAAGGAGAACAACGATCGGCCAGTGGCGACGACGACGAGGACGCCCTTTGTGCGTAGGCACTCGAGCGCCCTGCGGTCGCGCTCGGAGACCTGGTGGTCGGAGCCGAGCAGTGTCCCGTCGAAGTCGCAGGCAAAGAGCCCGAAGGGGGGCGAGTTTGGGCGTTTGCTGTGCATTGTTTTTCTTGCCGGCCGTGGGGCACCCTCCCCGGCAAGTTCGGTGAGCCTGTGCATCGCCTGGCGAATCAAGCCGCGATTTTCGTCGCTGAGCGGGCTCCCTCGCTCCGCAACTGTTGCAGCGACTGGCCACGACTCTAAGAGCCCTTCGACGTGGGCGCCACCCCACTGCTGGGTGACCGTGACAACCAACGCCGATTCGCGCTAGTCGTCGAGCAGACCTCGCACGAGGCACCACGCTGTCACAATCGAGCCAGCTGCCGACGCGCGGTCGGGGTTCGCTCGCCTCCTGGCACCAACCTCGACTCAGGCGAGTTTGGGTGCCTGCGCTCGTGTTCAAGCGAACCATCGCCCAAGACATCGCACGGGTCAGTCTTCCATGCCGACATCCTCCTCACCCAACCTCGACAAACGCCGCGATCTTGCAGCGTGGAGCGCGCTGTTCGTCCTCGTGATGGGCCTCCATACACACGTCATCAGCCAGCCGTTCACGAAAATGGACGACGTACGATTCATCCTCGAGAACCCCCAGATCACAAAGCCCACGAGCCAGCCGCTCATGGACCTCATCATGACCCCCGGAATAGGTTACATCGTTCCGGTAACCAGCAACGTCGAGGCGGCTCTCTTCTGGCTCGGCGGCGGTGCGCCATGGCCCTTTCACTTGGTTGGTTTGTTGCTCCATGCGCTCATGGCAGCGTTGACCTACAGTTTGGCCCGCAGGCTTGCTTGTTCGCCACTCGCTGCCTTCCTCGCCGCGTCCCTGTTTGCCGTTCACCCCATTACAGTCGAGCCATTCGCGTGGGCGACAGGGCTGAAAGACCTGCTGATGGCCAACTTTGCGTTGGCTGCCACGCTCATGGTCCTCAGGGCGTTTCGTTGCAGCCAGGAAAGCAACGAGAAAAGCGTTCGCGTCTGGCTCACTTTAGCGGTGACGGCCACGTTGCTCTCGGTGCTCTCGAAGCCTACGGGGGCTCTGGTGCCCCTCGCCTGGGCCGGGTACTTGGTGCAGGTTCGCCGACGCGGCGAAGTCGTTCCCCCAGTCTTCTGTCGGGCGATCACGCTCTTGGTACTTGTCAGCCTGGTGATCACCGCGGCCAGCTTCCACATGCACAGCGAGTTGCTGGACACAGACGCTGCGATTGGTTCGGGAGGGGCGCACTTCTTCATGGCTCTAGGCCACCAGACTCAGCACCTCTTGTGGCCACTTGATCTCCTCCCACGCTACGCGGTCAATCGACTCGCCGGCTACTCCGACCCCCACGTATATTTCGGCATGTGTGTACTGCTTCTCGTGGTCGCCGTGGTTTGGTTTGCTAGGAGGCGCGCCGAGGTCTTGTTCGCTCTTGCGCTCGCCGTTTGCGGCTATCTGCCGGTCAGCAATCTGCTGCCCTTCGCACGGATGGTCGCCGACAGCTACCTTTATTTGCCCCTCTCTACATCTCTCGTGGCGGTTGCCGTGTGGTTGAAGGAACTCCCCTGGCCGCGACTTAGAAAAGGCTTCGCCCTCGTCGCCTTTGCCCTCGTGGCTGTGCTGGGGTGGCGCGGGCACGATCAGTCGCAGCGCTGGGCGTCCGCTGTGGCGCTTTGGTACCCAGCCATCGACGCCTCCGACGACCCCCAGTGGCAACACTACCCGTGGATGATGATGGCGGAAGGTCTGCAATTCGCGGGCGAGTTCGAACGCTCGGTGAGCGCCTGGGAGCAAACATTTACGCGGGCTTACGTCCCCTCCTATCTCGACAGCTTCGCGTTCGCACAGGTGTCGGCTGGCAATTTCGACGAGGCCGAATGCCTCATGATCGAAGACGTCCACTTCGGCGGGCATCCTCCGGTGTCGAAGTACAACCTAGGAGTGTTGTACCTCATGAAGATCGACCGCGCGCCTCGCTATCCTGGCTATGGCATCGAGCCTCTGTGGTGGGTGGGAAGCGAAGTCGAGGCCCGTCGTCTGAAACTCGAGCCCCTCTTGGCGTCGCGCCTAGGACCCCGGCTCGACCAACTGGTTGCGGCCTGGGGAAAACACGAGCCGCCACCACCGTGGGAGTTCAGGTCTTGTGCGAGCCTACATGTGACCAAGTCCGACGCACGTCCATGAGGTCGGTTCGTGGATTGGAGGGGCGAGCCCTTGGGGTCTTCGTACGCTCTGCGCTGTCGCGGCCAAGCTGATGACTGAACCTATGGTTGTTCGGGATCTTGTCATGGACACAATACGGCGCATTGAGATGCTCGAGATGCGCGCCGATCGACGCGGTCTCGCCACACGGGAGGTGGACGGCGTGCACAACCTCACACGCAGGCCACTGGGCGATGCCCGCTCCAGAGGAAAAGACCGGCCAATCTATCGGCAATTCCTGCACGACGGAGCGCCGAAAGGAGGACAACGATCGGCCAGTGGCGACGACGACGAGGACGGCCTTTGCACGTAGGAATTCGAGCGCCCTGCGGTCGCGCTCGGAGACCTCGTGGTCGGAGCCGAGCAGTGTCCGGTCGAAGTCCAAGGCAACGAGCCCAGTTGAGGCGTGACCGGGAGGGGGGGACGCAGCTCTTCAGCTCATCTGTCTCGCTGACCTCTCTCAGGGGCAGGCGTCGGTTGGCGAGACCTGCAGCGACGGACAGTTTCGCTTCGGCCACTCCGGCAAGTCCTGGCTGGGCGGGCCGACCGTGGCAAGACGCCGCATCAGCGCTTCGACACGCTCGGGCGGCCATTTGACGATTCCCTTTTGGACCTGCAGCAAAGACCAGTCGAGGGACATCTTGGCGACATCGAGATGCTCGATGAGGTGCTCTTCGTTGGAAATCAAGAGCGCCGCATGGTTGCTGAGAGCTCGGGCCTGATCCGAGCCGTAGAAGATGTCCTCGGCAAAGACGCATTCGGCTTCACTTAAGTCTCCAGCACGAACCAACATGATGGCGAGCATATGGAGCAGCGATGGTTCATAGCGGTACGCAAAGAGCTGCTCGTACGCTCCGACCGCGCGATCCACCTCTCCCTCAAAACGCAAACCCTCGGCAAGGCTCATCCAGGCCAAGGGCCAATTGTCATATTCTTGCGTCGCCGGATACCAAAGGGTCGCCGCCGACCGCCAGCGCTCACGTTGGTCAACCGCACGCACGGACAAGACAGCGACGAGTACTAGACAGACGGCCAATAGCCGTTTCGTCCACGCCGCACGACGGGGGGCCTCTAACGCACTCGTCACCCCTGCAGTCAGCGCCATTGAGAGTCCAGCCAAAGGAACGAGGAGGTAAGAGTCCCCCACCATCCTCGGAAAGGGTAGTACGCCGCTCACGGGAAGATAGACGCAGAACGCGAGCCCCAGACCGAGCGCGACCTTCGGCCGTTTTCGGAGGCGAAACAAAGCTCCGAAGAAGATCCCGATTGCCAAGCAGCCCAGCCAGGTGTGGAAATCCTCGAACCCAGCCTCTCGGATGATTGGGTAGCGCGGAAAGAGCTCAGCGGGCCAAAAGAAGTGTTCGAGTTGGTACCCAAGCGTCAGCGGGACTTGCCAGGTCCCCTCGAGGGACTGCGGATCGCCCGGAAGAACCTCGGTATTGATCATCCAGCTCATCGCCATCAGCGGAAGGGCGAGCAAAAGAGGGACCGCGCTCGCCCACAAAGCGCTTTTGAGTGGCGCCTTCGAACGGTCGTTGTAGAGCGCGTAGAGGGCCCAGACCAGCCCTATGAACGCACCAGTGGGTTTGCTCAAGAGAGCGCAGACCCCCAACGCTGCGCTCACCCATAACAATCGCTTCGAGCCACGTTTCAGCCCCAAGACGAAGGCGAGGGTGCCCCACAACACGAAGCCACCCATCAAGAGGTCCTTGAGGCCCGTGGCCCAAGCGATGGGCTCGACCACCAGGGGATGAGCAGCAAACAAGGCGGCCGCGCACAGCGCGAACCCAGGCCGCTCCCCACTCCACTCGAGGAGTAGACTAAACAGAGCCGTCACCAGCAGCCCAAAAAACACGAGAGATGCGAGATGAAAGACCCAAGGTTCCCCATCTCCCACGGCGTACAGCGCTGCATCGAAGAGGCCGGTGATGGGAACGATGTAGCCGATATGGGGTTGAAAAAAGAGGTCAGCGCCTGAGGCCGCACCAGGGTTCGTGATCTCGGGATTGAGCAGGATGTATGCCGGATCGTCGGCCTGGGAGAATGGGTGACCAACAATCGGTCCGTAGAGCAGACCGACGAGCCCAAGGAGCAAGAACAGGTAGAACCAGGTTCGTTGTCGAAGGGTCAGGCTCACCATCCCAGCCATAACCGCCTTGTTCTTCAAGTGAACGAACTCTCAAAGGTAACTGACATCTCTCAGCGGCCAACCACGGCGATTTCGTTGTCTGGCGGTCAACGGCCAGCAAAAGAATTCCGAGAGTCCACATGGACGACAGGAAGAGTCTGTCCCACAGTAGGTGGGAGTGCAAGTACCACATCGTGTTCATCGAAGTGCAGGGAGGAGTGCCTTTTCGTAGAGACGACGCGGACTTGGAGAGGTCTTTCGCAGTCTGGCAAGACGGAAGGAGAGCGAGGTCGTCGAGGGCATCTATTGCCAGACACACGTTGAATCTCCATCCCCGCCTGAGTTCGCAGTCGCGCAACTGGTCGGGCTCATCGGGGAGAGCGCGAGCCACATTGTCCGCACGGTCACTGGTAGAAAGTGCAATTTCGTTGGCCAGCACTTCAAGCTCGCTGCGAGCGAGCGGCTGCGTTGCACCTTGCCGGGGCATTGGATACACTCGGCCGCACCCGCCACAGCGTCCATTGGGACAAGTGCTGTAAGGAATTGGTGACCGTTGTCGCACCTCAACCTCAGAGTCTTCATGAGCGCCATTGCCCGTTTCGGCCTCTTCGACAAACTTGCTTGCGTCGGCCTCCTGGTGCTGATGGCCACAGCCTGTTCAGGCTCGGCGGCCCATCCGGAAGACGCGATGCGCGCGTACGTCGACGACGTCCGCAACCATCGAGCCGAAGCCGTGTACGACGTCATAGGTGAGGACCTTCGCGGCGAAATGTCCAAGGCCGATTTTCAGGTCTTCTTCAACGAGAACTACGATGAGATCTTGGCCCAAGCCGAGCTCATCGAGGCCTCGATCGACGAGGGCAAAATGGAGATCGTCGCCGCACTCCCAATGAACGAGCACAGCGAGATCGCGCTGCAGTTCGAAGAGAACCATTGGGTCCTGGCCGATGACGTACGCTCTATTGCAGGTTCGACCAGCCCGCGCGGGACGATCACAGCGCTCGCGGATGCCATCGAGACCAAAGATCTCGATGCGATCATCGAGCTGCTCTCCCAGGAGAAGGGCGACACCTTGCAGGCCGAGTTGGCGATCCTCAGACGGGGCCTCAAAGGTGTGTCAGAAGACGACATCGTCATCAACGGGGATATCGCGACCGTCTACCTGGATTGGGGGGGGAAGCTCGAACTCACGCTCGAAGATGGGGTGTGGCACCTGTCTAGACTCCCAGAATGACGACGCCGACCTACATTCTTAGTACATCTTCTCTCGAGACGAGCAGCCAACCTTGAGCAGGGCAGAGTCCCTGACGGACCCTTTCCGAGACCAGCAGCAGCGCTGACCTCAGTCGTTGAGGATCGCCATGGGACGTGAGCAGATTCGGGCGACACTTCGCATCTACCAGCGTGCCGTGGCCGCCGACCCCACCAATGTCCAGTTGCGCCGGCAACTCGCACGCTACCTCGCGGCAATGGGCTACAAAGCCCAAGCCGTCGATGAGTTTGAGCTGAGCGCCAAGTTGCTCGCCGCCAGGGGAGAGCTCTTGGAGGCCATCGCTTGCAGCAAACAGGTATTGAGCCTCGATCCGACCCGCACGGACATCCTCCTTTTTCTCACTCGCCACTACGCCAGCGCCCCAGCGCACGGAGAGCAAGACCGCGTCGCCGTTCCCGTGAGGACGCTGGACGATCTCTCCGACGAGCCGGCGATCTGGCTCGAGCAAGCGCAAGTGATCGAGTCCATCGAGCTCACGATGCTGACCTTAGACGGCGACGACGAGGATCTCGAGGTCGACCTCGCGCTCAGCGCGTGGGAAGCGTTGCCTGAGCACGGAACGCCGCCTTCGCCAGCAGCCCCCGGATTGTCGGTCGAGCGAATCGCCGTGCCTGACGCACAGAGTCTGAGCCTCGAACACATCGACCGCAAGGAGATTCCACTCTTCTCGGTCTTGCCCCCGGCGCCGTTCGTCGACCTGCTGAAGAGCCTCGAGTGGTGGCGTGTACCGGCGGGTGCGACCATTCGCCAAGCCGATCTCCAGACTCAGCTCTCGGAGCCCGCTCTCTTCATCCTCGTCGAAGGCCATGTTGCGGCCGAGCTCGACAAAGAGGGGGAGCAGCCCGTCGACCTCGGCGAGGTCACCCGCGGCGGGTTCTTTGGTGAATTCGAATTGCTGACCGGAAAAAGCCAAGATGTGCGGTGGTTCGCCACAACAGCGTCAGAGCTCTTGGTGCTACCGAAGTCAGTCCTGAGCAAGCTCTGCCATGAGCATCCGACCATCTACGAGCGCCTCCAACTCTTCTACCGCAAGCGACTGGTGCGCAGCTTCCTGGCCAGCAGCCAGTTGTTCAGTGCGTTGGAAATCGGCGAACGGGAGATGTTGGCGCGCAAGTTCAAGGCGAGACACCTTCATGCTGGCGAGGTCGTGCTCCGCGAAGGGGACGCCGTCGAGGGCCTCTACCTCCTCCTCGAGGGGTCGATCAGCGCCATCGCCGAGTCCGAGACCGTGGCTGAGCTCTCAGCTGGACAGTTCTTCGGTGTGCGCGCGATGGCCAGTCGCGAGAAGTGCCGTGCAACCGTCATGGCTCGCGAAGAGCTGCACGTCTTGATCCTGCCGTCGTCCACCATCCGCGACATCCTCAAGACCAATTTGCGCGTGGCCAAGGCCTTCGAGGCCCTCGCGGCGCAACGCGAAAATCTCACCAAACCGTTGCTCGTCGGCAGCACAGATTACTCTCGGAGCGGCTTCTCCAAGTGACAGCCACGAGCGCGTCGCCCAAATCTCCCACGCGAGCGGCGGTGGCGAGGGTGGCGTGGCTTCGGACCGACGCCGGACAAGCCCCGAAGCGGCTGGCTTGGAGTCCTGCAACCCAGCGGGGATTCTGGGTCTGCTTGACTCGCGATCCCCAGCCTCGGATACTGCGCTGGACTCAGCTCGAGAAGGGGTGACGACGCGGCTTTCGGTGGTTCGAAGGCCTTTTGTCCTGTACACCAAACGGCGGCGTCGTGCTGCCTCGTAGAATGCCAAGCTGTTGCTTGGTGAGGTCGATAATGAACCGTTCCACTCGCACCCTCATCGACCGAGTCCTCGCGCTCGGTGTACTTCTCGTCATCGCGTCGGCCTGCGGTCAGACCAGCAGTTGCGGATGTGGAGAGGTCGCCTCGTATCCCAAGGACGGCTTGTTGGTCGATCAGGGGATGCAAGTCCGATTGACTCCGTCGGGCGTTGGGACCCTGGAGCAGGCCATTGTGCCGTTGATCCTGGCTCAGATGGGGCAGTCCGGGTTGAGCTTCTGTCTGCCGGCCCAGACCTCGACTCCGGCGGTCTGCGACTCGGGCGTGACCTGTGACGACGGGACCCGCGGGTGCCAGCTCGATATGGGCATCGGTGCGGTGAACATCATCCCCGTAGACAACGGTTCGGGACAGGCCGGAGCGCAGCCGCCCGACGCGCTGTCCGTAAACATCGACATCGATCAGTTCGACGAGCACATCCCTGTGCAGGGCTTGCTCTTCACCTGCGATGTTCACGCCTACCTGAACGCGGGTGATGTTCTGACGCTCACCGCGAACCTCGAGCTGGGGGTGGGGGCGGCCGACGAGCGGCTCGCGGTGCGCTATTTGGGCTCGGACGTCAACATGGATTCCCTGCAGCTCGACATCAGTCCTATCTACGATCCGCTCTGCTTGATCGCCGATTTGCTCAAAGGTGTTCTGACAGACCAGCTGGTCGGCCAGTTCGATCCCGTCATCGAGGAGACCATGGACGGGTTCCTCTGCTTGGCCTGTGACGCTGGCTGTCCGACGGGCTCCACCTGCGACACCGGCACCAACCTCTGTATGGAGCCCAGCGGAACCTGCGTCGCGCAGGCGCTCGGGACCGAGGGGCGCTTCGACGTCGCCGAGCTTCTGGCTGGCTATGGACCGCCCGATCCCCGATGGGTCTACTACTCGATCTTCACTGGCAACTACGCCGACGTCGTCGGCGACGGCCTCTCGATCGGCGTGCAGACTGGCATGACCAGTGAAGGCGACTCCTGCGTCCCGCACCAAAACCCGCCCAGCGCGGCGCGCGTTCCCCGCTCGAGCATCCTCGAGGCCGAGCCCTCGCCCGGTGGCTTCCCCTTCGATGCCTCGGTCGGGATCAGCGAGAGCTTCCTCGAGCACACCCTGTGGGGGGTCTACAACTCGGGTGCGCTCTGCATCGAGATCACCTCTGCGACCGTGCCCCAGCTCTCCACCGGGACCCTCGGCATCTTCATGCAGAGTCTGTCCAACCTCACCGATGGCAGCGCGCCGGTGCTCATCAAGTTCGCACCGAAGCAGGCCCCGACCGTCTCTATTGGCCGGCACGTCGTCGAGCAGGACCCGAACACCGGTGAGTACATTCTCACCGAGCCATTGCTGGTCATCGAGCTCAACAACATCGACATCGACCTCTACGCGTTCATCTTCGACCGCTACGCGCGGATCCTGACCATCAACAGCGACATTCACCTTCCCCTTGGGCTCACCTTGACCCCGTCGAACGAGCTGATCCCGGTTTTGGGAGACCTGAGCAACGCCTTGCAAAACGTCGAGGTCCGCAACTCTGAGCTGATCTCCGAGGACCCGGCGTTGATCGCTGGTTTGTTGCCTTCGCTCATCTCCGGATTCCTGCCCCAGCTCGCCGGCAGCATCTCCAACCCCATCCAGCTGCCGGACCTCATGGGGTTCCAGCTCAACGTGGAGGAGATGACGGGCATCGAAAACAACACGATGATCGGCCTCTTCGCCGGCCTGGCCTATGTGCCCCCAGGCGGACTCGCCGGTTCCGCCGAGACGCAAGCGATGGTCGACTCCATCGAGATGCCCGCCAGCCACTTCTTGGACGCCAACGGCAACATCGACTGGGCCCACGCAGGCAGCCCCAGCGGCTTGGTGCCGACGGTCAACCTGCTGCTCTCGGGCCGCTCACCCCTGCCTGGCCAGGCGCTCGAGTACTCGGTTCGCGTCGACGACAGTCTCTGGTCGATCTTCTCTCCGGTCGAGCGGCTGCCGTTGCGACATCCCGCCCTTCTACTCCCCGGACCCCACACGCTCCAGGTGCGCTCCCGCGTCATCGGCGACTACCACACCCTGGATCCCAGCCCGGAGAGCCTCGACGTGACCATCGATTGGCGTGCGCCCATCATCGAGGCCATCCAACGCGACGATGCGGCCATCCGCGTGATGGCCTACGACCAGACGAGCGCCGCCACCGAGCTGAGCTACCGCATCCGCGTCAACGGCGGCGAGTGGGCGAGCTGGACAGGTTCTAACCTATTCGAGCTCTCGGCGCACCGCGGCTCGCGCGTGCGGCTCGAGGCGCAGGTGCGCGATGGCAACGGGAACGTCGCGACGCTCAAGCAGTCTCTGACCGTCGAGGGAGCCGTGGAGGCCGCCAGCGACACCGATGGCGCCTGCTCTTGCAGCACGACGCGCCGCTCCTCGTCGATGCCGACCGGACTCTCCCTGCTGCTCGTCGCGCTGGGCTTGCTCGCCGTTCGCCGCCGTCGGTGGTCTCTCTTCGCCGCCCTGGTGTGCAGCGGTGTGGTTCTGTTCTCCTGTGAGGATTCGCCGAAGAGCGAGTTCATTCCCTGTGGAGGCTGTTCGGAGGGCAACACCTGCATCGACGAGCAGTGCGTCCCCGACTCCGCCTGTGACGGCCCTGCAGACTGTCAGCCTGGGCAGCTGTGCGAGGATACGAACGGCGATGGGTTCAAAGAGTGCCGCACCGCGACATGCGAGCAATCCTCGGACTGCTCGCTCTCTTGCGGTGCGGGCGAGATGGCCCTCTGCTTCGAAGGGATCTGCTCGTGCGGCGTTCCCTGCTCCGACGGATGCCCCACTGGGCAATTCTGTTGCAACGCGGAGAACAGCTGTCTGCCTATCCCTGACCAGTGCGGCGAGCTGACCTGCGAGCCGGGGTTCCGAATCGAGATGCAGAGCCCAGGCGGCGGTGACCCGACGACCTGCGACATCACCGACCCCGTCTGCACCTGTGTCGAGCTGCCGCCGTTGCGCATGGGACGATACGGTCAGTACACCAACATCGGCGCGAACGTTGGTGGAGTCGTTGCGGCCTCCGCCTACAACGACACCTACGGCGATCTCATGCTCGGTCTCAAAGACGCCAGCGGCCAGATGACGTGGAGCTTCATCGATGGGTTGCCTATCGGTGCCCCCGTCGAAGGGTCGACGAGCGGGCCTCGCGGCGGCATCAAAGCCCCGGGAGCGGACAGAGGGCGCTACACCGACCTCGCTGTCGCCGCCGACGGGACGCTCCACATCTCCTACCAAGACGTCGACAACGAAGACCTGATGTATGCGCGCGGCGTCGCCACTGGGGGCAGCTACTCGTGGACCTTCACCACTGTGGACGCCGCCGGTCGCAGCGGCCTGTGGACCTCACTGAGCCTCGATTCCACTGGGGCTCCTGGGATCTCGTACATGGTCGCAGAGGTCCTCGATCCCGCCGACGGCCTGGTCTACAGCGAGCTGCGCTACGCTCAAGCGTCGACAGCGACGCCAGCCTCCGGCAGTGATTTCGCCGTCGTCACAGTAGACCGTCTCAACGTCACTGGACCTTGCGCCACCCCATGCGCCACAGGGTCCTTCTGCCGACTCGACAACAGCCAATGTGAGGCACCCGTCGCGGACAGCGTGTGCGGGTCTGGCTGCGCCAGCGAAGAGCGCTGCTTCGGCGCCGGGACCTGCGCAGTGGTGGTGGATCCCGCAGCCCTCGTCGATTGGCAGCCCGGCGTCGGTCTGCACAGCGCACAGGCGCGCTACAGCGACGGCCGCGTGGCGTTGGCCTACTACGACAGCGCCAATGGCGACCTCCGCTTCGCGAAACAGAGCGCGGGCGGCGCGTTCGACGCTCCTGTCGTCTTGTCTGGCGCCGACGGAAACAGTGGGCTGTGGCCCTCCATCGCGATCGACGGCAGTGACGTCGAACACCTCAGCTTTGTGGACTGGAGCCACAAAGATCTTCGTTACTTGGCGCTCGACGGGAGCTCCGAGGAGGTCGTGGACGATGGGACGCGAATCGATGCCTTTGGGCCTTCCATCAACTTCATCGGGGACGACTCCTCAATCCTGCTCTATCAAGGGTTGCCGACGATCGCCTACCAGGATTCTTCGACCTTGCAGCTCGTCCTCGCCCAGAAAGACGCGTCGGGCGTCTTCGTCCAGACCGTGCTCTCCGGCGAGGGGCGCGGTACCAGCTACACAGGAGCCTACGGCTTCTACGCAGACCATGTGATCGTCGGAGATACGGCGTTCCTGATCAACTTCGTCATCGACCAACAGGCCTCACCGACGAACCTCTCGCCCATCTTCCAAGTGACTCCGATTCCCTGATTGCCTCAATGCACACTGCCCGGCTCAGCCATCGTCCAGAGCTGTTGCGCGTCTCGCGCGCGCAACCCTCTGGCCCGAAGCGACTCTCTGCTATTCGGCGAGAGCTCGGGACAGGGCAGAGCACGTGCCAATTTGGGCGTCGCGCGCTCCACCTCATGGCTTTCGTCGCCGTCATCACGCTCTGCGCAGCCACCCTCACGGGCTGCCCCAACGATCCGTCGCAGAGCACCTGCAAGGAAGATCCCTGCCCTTGGGGAATGAGCTGCGACGACGCCTCGGAGCAATGCCGCGCGCCCAACCGAGTGAAGGCGCGCTCAATCTCATCGAGGCCCGCGATCGTCACGAACGCGGACGGCGTGGTCTACGTCTCGGCCTACGACACCGAGGGCCGCGACCTGGTGCTCGGAGTTTGGGACCGCGTGGATGGGCGTCTGAACTACCAAACCGTCGACTCGAACCGCGACGTCGGACTCTACTCGGCCATCGACCTCTACAGCGATGGCCGGCCCGCCATCGCCTACCGTGACTCGTCACTGGCTCGGCTGATGTTCGCCTACATGGACGAAGGCGGGCAGTGGCGAACCGAGGTCATCGACGACACCGCAGATGTTGGGGTTGACCTCGACCTCACCATCGACTCGGAGGACGTACCCCACGTCTCCTATCGAGACCGAACGTATCAAGTCTTGCGCTATGCGCTGCGCAGCCAAGAGATCTGGCGGTTCGATTTCGTAGACACAGGCGCCGACCCACCCTCCCAGATCCCCGTGGAAGAGGCCTGTCCCGAGGAACAGAGGAGCCGCGTCAATCGTGGGGTTGGCTACCAAAGTCACCTCGTCGTCTCGGGAGCAACCCCCGTCGTCTCTTACTACGATGCCGACTGCGGCACGCTGCGACTCGCTCGAAAGAGCGGAGGCTCCTGGGTGCTCAGGGTCATCGACGGCGCCAGCGACCCGCTTCCCAGCCAGAACCCCGGCACCCGTGTGGGTCACTACAACGACATTGCCATAGATGCGAAAGGGGATCCTGTCGTGGCCTTCTTCGACGGTGGCGAGGGGACACTCAAGATCGCACGCAGCCTCGATGGAGTGCCCCTCATCGAGCTCATCGACGACGGGCGACGAAGGGACGAGACGGGGGAGCGCAAGATCATCGTTGGGCAGTTCCCGTCGATCGCTTTCGACACCGATGGCAGCGCCGTGATCAGCCACATCAACGGCGCCACATTGGGGCTTCTGCTCTCCACCCGATCGCCAACGGGTTGGAAGACCAGCAGCTTGGACATCGAACCTGGGGTCATTGCAACCGCCTTGGCGATCGGGTCCGATGGGACGAGACACGTCGTCACCCAGGAGATCGGCGGCGAGCACACCTTGGTTCGACTGGATCACATCAGCCGGAATTGACCCCCCAAAAAGACGCCGACGATCTTGGGCCCCATAGAGTATGAAGAGCACCTTCCCAACCCCGACCCACACGTCCAACTCGAGCGGCTCTCGCACGCTGCTTCGCACCGGGCTGGCTCGAAGCAGGCCGACGGCGTGCCGCGGGGTCTTTTCGTGCACCGCGCTGGTCTTGGCGCTGGGGCTGTTCGTGGCTGGGTGTGAGCGCGCGGAAATCCGGCCAATTACGAGCGGAGCTCGTCTCGAGGGGGAAGCGGGGTCCGTGGTGGCTTTCCACCTCATGCCCTCGTACTTCGAAACCATCTCGATGGCACTCCCTGCGCAATCCCGAGCGCGCTTCGGACTGGTTTGGGAAGGCGGCGCAATCGAGGAGCTCCTGGAAGACGGCACCACACTGGTCATTGGTCCGCTTGATGTCGCTTTCCCCCTAGAATCATTGGCGCTCTTGCCCGAGGACGGGACACTCGACGTGTCTATTCGATACAGCGCACAATCGGTCCGTACCGTCGTCCGCATTTCGCAACAAGGAAACTTCCACATCTGCCGCGTCGACCTGGGGCTGGCTTCCCGCGAGCTGAAGTTCGACATGGTTCCGATGAGCGGGACTTTGCCCTCTTGGGCTACCGAGCTGCGCACGTTCTCACCGGAGAGCCCGACCACATACGGCATGCCTGCAGGGGAGACCTGCACCTTCGATCTCGATGGCGTGGACTGGGCGTTCGTGGATGCCCGCCTTGAGAACGCCCTCGACAAGCAGGCTCGAGAGACGTTCGTCCCTGCGCTCCAGGCCTTGATCGTCAACGAACTCGCACTGCCACAGGGCGGCTTCCTGCTCTTACCCCTGCAAAAGGGATTCTTCGAGCCGCAAACCGTTCAGCTCGCGACTCAAGTTGCAGAGCTTCCCCCTTGGACTGGAAGCGGCTTCGAGATTGGAGCCGAGAGTGGGCTGAAGCTCGCTCTCGACGTCGCCGTCAAAGGACCAACGGCCGATTGTATGGCGAGCGTCGACGGGCTCTTCACAGCGATTCCAACGCCGCTGAGCGCAACGGATGCTCCCAGGCTCACCGCCATGGGTGAGCCTTATGACGTGCTCATCCAAATCGACCGAGGGTTTTTCAACCAGATGTTGGAAACGGCGACGGCCTCTGGCTACTTCTGCGTCGATCTGCCCATCGGCGCCCAGACCCGCCTCACGACCCTCAACGCGCTCGCCCCTCGGTTAGGCCTGATGGACCAGTTCTCCTTCGCTTCTGAGGGGCGCCTGCGGCTGCAGCCCTTGAGCGCCCTCTCGCTGCAGTCTATCGAGGCCGGCGAGCTCCGGTGGGGCCTACCTCGGGTGCGACTCGAGCTCTATGGCGACAGTGAAGGACTCCTCATCGAGGTCGCGGATATCGTCTCGGGCCTCGACATCGGCACACTGCCCTCCGTTCGAGACGGTCTCCTGAGCTTCGAGGTGGCCAAAGCCAATGTGGACGTGGAGAGCGCCAATTACGGGGTGCTCGAGAAGGTCGGCACGGCGATTCAAGGCGACACGCTGGTCGAAGACCTTGTCACCGCGGTCGTTCAGCGCCTGATTCACCTTGCGGTTCCGGTGCCGTTCGGCTTCTCCACCCCGATCGTTGAGATGGAAGAACGGGAAGGCGCTGTGTGGGTCTACCTTTCACTCGAGTGAAGGCACGGTCTCACTCCTCCTCGAGGGCTTTGACCAAAGCTAAGGGGGGAAGGGGATAGGGCAGATTGTCTTCGGGCTTCTCCTCATCGTAGAGGACCCCGAGCTCGTCCCCATGGGCCAAACAAACATCGGCCTCTCCGAGCCTCACACTGCCGGTGATGGTCTTACCCGCAACCTTGAATTCGTAGGCGAGGCGGGGCCCCTCGTGGGTCTGGCGGACCTCACTGACGTGACCAAGCGCTTTCCTTCCGCCTCCAATGACCCGTTTCAGTCGCCGTCGGCTGCGCATCAGCCCATAGCTAAGGATAAATGGCAGCGCCACGATCGAGACCAACTCGACCGGACCCAGGCCCAAGGAGATGAACAGGCTCATGCCAACCAAGGCAACGAAGGCGGCGAGCCCCCCACCGAGCCCATAGAGCAAGAGCCGGCGCGTCAACAGCCTCGCATACTCTTTCGGCACTTTTCTAGGCGCCCGGCCCAACGCGTGAAAAATCGTCAGCGAGCCAGACTGCCCGACGACCGTGAGCTCTTTGAGGTCTTTCGCTGGCGCGAGGACCTCGCTCGCACGCGAGATGTCGTTCTCCAGCGCGGCGAGCGCCAACTGCGCGTCTCGCGCCGAGGCGAACCGGTGTTCTTCCTCCGGATCCAACATCCGCTCCAAGAGGCGCTCGAGGGTCCCACTGATGTTGCAGTGGGGAGCGAATTCGAGGCGGAACAGGTGGCTCTCCATCTCCGTCGGCGGGATGCCAGAGAGCAAATGCGCCATCGTTGCGCCGACGGAATAGACGTCGCTGGCCGCGGTCGCTCGGCCTGAGAGCTGTTCGGGTGCCATGTATCCAAAGGTCCCCGAGACCGTTGAGCCGCCCGACTGCTTCAACACTCCGGTGATCGAGCCAAAGTCGACCAGAGCGCAGACGTGGTCGGGTTTGACGATGATGTTCGAGGGCTTCACGTCGCGATGGATGACGGGTGGCGAAAGGGCGTGCAGCTCACTCAAGATGCCCAGGACCTGCCAAGCCAAGTTGATGGCTTCACCCTCGGTGAAGCGATACCCACGTGCGAGCAGCTCCCCCGCACTCTCGCCCTCGAGGTACTCCTGAACCAGATAGAAGCGGGGGCTCCCCGCATCGTCCTCGGAGCCGTACTCGAAGACTTTGGGGACACCTGCCAGAGATACGGCGGAGAGCAGCTTGGCTTCTCGCTCGAAGAGCTCCAGTGCTTTCCAGTTCTCGAGCGCCGCCACATGCAACGTTTTGACCGCGACCTTTACCCCGTCCTTTAGGCGCTCTGCCAAGTAGGTCGTGCCTTGGCCGCCAGCGCCGAGCTTTCGTTCGAATCGATACCTGTCGGCGAGGTATGGAGGAGTGACAATCTCGTTCATCGTCAAGGCGTGGTGTGCTTCAGCTCAGTGACCTTTAGGCCGAGTTGATTCATACGGACCGTTAGCCGGTGTCGGTCATCGACGGTCGGTGAACCCAACACCATCTCCGTCATTCTCTCCATGTCCCCATCGGCGGCTCGGAAGGCCTCGATTAGGTAGGCCCGCTCGAGGCGATTGCGCATGCGCTTGAGATCTCCAGAGGGTTCGACCGCCAGGTTGAGCATGGGTTGTCCCGCCGTGCTCTTGTGACGCCCGACCCCCAGCAGCTTCAAGGTCAAGTAGTGATCCACTTCGATGATGTGACTGCGGGCCTCGACTCGGCGCGAGTCCGCGAACGCCCTCAACAGCAACGTGTCCAGCACACTCTCGAGCTCGCGGGTATTGCCTGGCCACGAGTGGTTTTTCAAGGCCACCGCGGTCGCGGTGGGGAGCCTGACCGAGAGGCCTTTCGAGGTGGAGCGTTGGCTGCCGATAATGAGCTCGACCTTGGGCTCCATGCGGCGGGCTCTCGAGACGTCGAGCACATACGGACGCAGCTCAGGACCGTCGACGAGACGACGCACGATATGGGACATCATGCCGTCGAGGTCCTCCGGCCGCTCAGCCAGCGATGGGAGGCGCACCTGTGTCGCCGGTCGCAGCCGCATGAACAAATCGAAGCGGAACCTCCCAGCCTCAACCTCCTCCTGGAGATCGAGGTGCGTCGCTACGACCACTTTGACGTCGACTGCATGGCGCGTGTGATGGCTCGCGCCCACTCGTCGCACCTGCTTGTCTTGGAGGAAGAGCAGGAGTTTGCGCTGATTCTCGGCGGACAAGTGCCCGATTTCGTCGATGAACAGGATGCCGCCGTCGGCCTCCTCGGCGAGTCCCTTGCGTTCAGCTACAGCCCCTGAGAACGCGCCGCGCACATGGCCAAAGAGCTCGCTCTCGACGAGCGTCTCCGGCATGGCGCTGAGGTCCATAGTGACGAGGTGCGTTCGCTTGCTCACGGGGAGCAAGACCTCTTCGACCAAGAAGCTCTTTCCAGAGCCTGAAGGTCCAGTCAGCAGGACCGGACGGGGTCCCATGGCCAAGAGTTCAATCTGCTCACGAACCGAGAGCATCACCGGGCTACGCCCCCAGAAGAAAGCGCCTTCGCTGATTGGGCGGCTGCCCCGGCGGGCGACGATGTCGAGGCGCGCAGTGAGCGCCTCGATGCTCGCCTCATCGTCGACGAAGTGGAGACCGTCGAGGCCTTCGAGCAGCCTCTCGGCGCCTGGCGGCAGCGTGTCGCGGCCGGTCATCAGCACCACAGGCGGTTGTGGCAGGTCATTTCGCTCGTTGAGTTCACGGACCATCAACGGTCCTTGCAGACCGCGCGCCGTGCTCTCCGTGTCGGGCTCGAAGCCTGGCGGCGTAGGCAGCAGCTCGCCAGCAGCGATGTCATCGAAGCGCACGTCCATCAGAATGACGTCGATGGGCGTCCCTCTGGACTGTGCCCTGCGCAGCGCGCCCTCGAATTCGCGGAAAGTTCTTGCCCTCTTCATGGGGCATTCGGATTGGTGCTCGCAGGTCCAACAAGGGCCGTCGAGCTCGCACAGGGTCACCCACTCGAAGCGATCCCTCAGATGCTCCAATGAGTGGAAGCGCTCTATGGACTGGAGGCGGTCATCGACCACAAGGACTCGGTAGCGCCCCCCCTCGGGGCGCAGAGGCGACTCTGTGACGGCAGCGAACTCGTGTGCTTCAGGGGCAGGTAGGTTGTCTCCAAGGAGCCAATCCAGCGCGTCGACCTCCTCCACGCCCTCAGTCACCGTCTCGATGGAGCGTACCGTGGCGACCAACAAGTTGAGCATCTCGACGAGCTCGGCACCTGCCGGGCTCACTTCGCGCGCTCGCCGCTCGTTGTCTTCGCGAATGGCGTTGAGCTGAGCGACCGCGTGGCTGAGGTCCTTGACCGCCGCGTCGAGCAGAGGCCGCCCGCCCCAGGCGTCCTCTAGGCGCCTTGTCCATTGGGCTCCCAATGCAACGACGCCGGTCTCTCCCGCGTACAGCCTACGCAGCAGGACATCCCACCCCGATCGTGTCATGCGCGAGTGTGCTTTGGGGATGTCCAAATGCTTGATCAGGTCGTGTCGCAGGTGAGAGACAAGCTCGGCGTCTTTCTGTTCAGTGGGCATGGCGTCTAAAGTTCACCGAAGTGTGGGGTCTCCTGTTCGGATATGTGCTTGGCGTATCACGATAGTCGACTCGCCGCAACAGGCTTAGCTGCGACTCGCTGCCTTTTCCAGCCCAGAGCGGCAAGGCGTTGCTATGATTAGCAATGCCGGTGTTCACAAGCGGTCTGGCGTTTGGCTCGCTCGTTGCACATGTAAGAGTCAACTCCTCAGGGAGGGACCCACCGGGGGAGCGACGGCTCCCTTGGTCTTAGAAGCCTCTTCTTCTAGGCCCAAGGGAGTTGCCGTCACCAAGAAAAAGAAAGCGCCAACCACTTACGAGGGGTTGGCGCTTTCTTTTTTCTGCATACGAAAATCAGTACGGGTTCTTTCCAGCAGCCTTCAGCTCGCTGCTGAACCACGATCCCGTCATCGCGTCGATGTCGGCGGTCAGCTCCTGGACCCGCAGTTCTTTGCGCAGCTTGTCCGCCGCGTCCGACGGCGGATTCATGATGATGTCGATCTGAGCGCGACGACGCTCGTAAAAGATCTTCGTGACGGTCGTCAGCACGTCCTCACGCAGCTTGGTTTGGCTGCCGACTTCACGGGCGACACGGAGCACCTCGGGGTTGAAGATCAGCTTCGAGAAGTCCCACTCCACGCGGCCTTCGTGGCGGGTCTCGGTCTGCGTACGCAGCTCCCGACGATCCTGCGCTCCCAGCGTGGTGCCGGCCTCGTTGTAGTCATCCGTGAGCTGCTCCATGGTCCGATCTTGGTCCTGGTAGCGGATCGTATACGAGGCGCGCTCCGGAAGGAGATTGGCGAGGTTCGCTCGGGTGTTCCAGCCCTCGACGCGATCCGGATCAAGCCCCGAATACGTCAATGCCGCAGCCTGAACTTCGAGAACGGTCGGTTCGTCATCGAAGCTCGCCAGGATCTGATCCGCGCTCTGGGCAAACGCAACACTCGGGAACAGGAGCGCAAGGGCGGCCATTGCCATCCAGACCCAACGTCCTCGTTGGTTTCTCATTCGTTCTCTCCTTCGGTGTCGATGCTCGCCAGGCTCTCCCTGGCGGTCTCTTCCACGTCGTCGTTAAAAAGTAGATCCTCGGCACGGTAGCTCGACGCCGCCTTCGAGTAATAGCCCCCCGTGAGGCCATCCAACAGAGCGGTCATCTCCTCGAGCTCGAGTTGAAACTCGATGTGTCGTTCGACGGCCAGCTCGCCCGTCGAAACGACGCGCAGCTGCAGTGCCCGTCGCTTGATGAGCAGGCGAACGATGCGTCCGACCAGTTTTTGACGGGTCTTGCGGAGCTGGGCTCCGACATTCTCGATGGTGGTCGACGCCGGATCGTAAAGCATTCGGCCGAGATCCCAGGTCGCGAACACTTGCCACTCCAGATTGGAGGGTGGGCCCAGCAACTCGTCGTTGGTCTGCGGATTCTGGTAGTTCGTTCGCCGCTGTTGACGCGAGATCGTGTCCAGGGTCCGGTCAGAGTCCCGATTCGGAAAAACCCAGGTGACGTATTCGTTGTCGTAGCGTCGTTGTCGATAGTCCAACGTGACCCAGCCTTGTGGGGCAAATTTCGAGAAGAACAATGCCTCGTGCCAACCGTCCACAGGGGTGTCCTCGAGCCCGTGATAGATCAACCCGGCTCCAACAACCTGTGCGATGCTGGGCTCTTCGGCCCAGATCTCTCTCAGGCGACGGATACTCTCTGCTTGAATCGCCGCAGCCTCACCCGCAAGACCCTTGAGCAGGCCGGAAGAAGAGCCGAGCCACAGCTCGCCGGTCGGGCCAACGGCGATCCAGCGCAGGTCCTGGCCCACTAAGCCGGCGCTCGCGGTGAACCAGTTGTCGCCACCGTCCGTGCTGGCGTAGACGTCGCCTTCGGTGATGGCGATGAGCTTGTCCACGCCATCGACTGGCAGCACCTGCAGCAATCCCGAAGAGGCCAGCCCAGACCCGCTGAGCTTTGCCCAAGTCCCTCCGCCATCATCGCTGCGGTGGACGCCTTTGGGGGTCGTGACAAAGAGTGAGTCACCCCAGCCCGCTGGCGACAGCATTGCTGTGGCATCCGCCACATCGAAGCCCGTCGGGACCAGCGTTGTCCAGGTCGTCCCCGTGTCGTCGGTCCTGAATATCCCGCGTGAGCCCATGGCGAAGAAGCGGCCACGGGCGTCGACTCGAATGACCTCCCGAATGGGCTCGCTCGAGACAGCTCCCAGAGAACGGCTCCAGGTGCGTCCCGCGTCGGTGCTGACGAGGAGCCCACGGGTTGTGCCGGCGAGGATGGTTTTGCCTTGGTCGGCGGCGCGCACGGACAAGACCCCATCGCCATCTGGTCCGAGCCCGGAGATCAGACGTTCCCACCTCGTCCCTCGGTCGATCGAGCGATAGAGCCCGCGACCAGTCGCAGCGTACACGATCTTGGGGGCGTCGACCTCGATCACCAACGACCAGACGGCCAGCGGATCCGAGGCCAAGCGGGTCGCCTCCTCTTCGGAAAACCCGGCGGTCAGCAAGCGATTGAGCCGGTCCAAATAGTCGCGCTCGTTGCCCGCCTCGGAGGCTAGGTCAATCAAGTCGGCGTACGCTTCATCTCTGAGGTCGTCCTCGATGTCGAGCATGAGCTCAGTGGCGAGAGTCTCGCCGTATCGCTGTGTGAATTCGTCGAAATACTCTTCCCTCAACGACTCGAACTGGGCCTCCGCGTCAGTGTCCTCAAAGGTCTGGAGGTCGTCTTCATGGATCTCGATGAGGGTCTGGTCTTCGTCCTGAAACTCGTTTCCGGCGAGCAACAGCAGCGGTCCCCAGGTGGCGCCGCCGTCTTTACTTCCGGCGACATACCCACGACCGGCCGCGTAGAGTCGCAAGGGATCATCCGGGGCCACGACCACGGCGTTGACCCCAGTGCCGAGCAGGGAGGCTGAGTGGTCGAGCCAGAGCAGCTCGGACAGCGGCGGCGCATCTGCACCCTCCTGAGCTGTAGCGTGTGCCTGCCAAACCAAACCGATGAGCAGCAACACCCACAACGATGGCGGAAGCTGACGCCCGTGGCGCGGAGCGCTTTGGATAGGGACTCTCAAGACCGTTGCCAACCCAGGTTGTGCTACTGCCGTCCGCAAGACGCTGAAAATACAAGAGTATCATCATCGGTGGCCGGCGAGACTACCAGATGAATTCGGGCCACACAAGTCGCCGCAAAGACCCCGATCAACGAGTGACGTACTTGGAAATAAGCAACTCCAAACGCGTCCACATCTCGTCATCGATATACTTCGGAGCGGTCATAATGGCGTTCTCGAGGGCTTTGCTCGCGGTGCTCTCCGCCTCCGCGCCCAAAGGGATGGTCGCGATCACGGTCTTGAGCACGTCCTGCACTCGCTTGATGCTGCGCTGCAGCGTCTCGGTGACCCTCTCGACGCTGACGTGATCGTCTTCGTTCCACACGTCATAATCGGTCGCGAGCGCGATGGTCGCATACGCCATCTCGGCCTCACGGGCCAGCTTCGCTTCGGGCACCGCGGTCATGCCGATCAACGACGCGCCCCACGAGCGATGCAGCGCGCTCTCGGCCTTGGTCGAGAAGAGCGGTCCCTCCATGCAGACGTAGGTGCCGCCGTCATGAAAGACGACGTCTTGGGTGCTCTTGCAGGCGTTGATCAGCACCGCACGCAATACTGGGTCGAAGGGGTAGGAGAAGCCTGCATGCACAGCGATGTCATCGAAAAACGTATTGGCGCGCTTGAAGGTGCGATCGATGATCTGGTCCGGAATCACGAAGTGTCCGGGGATGATCTCTTCCCGCAGGCTCCCTGTCGCGCTCACCGTCACGCACCAGAACACACCAAGCGTTTTGAGGGCCCACAGATTGGCGCGATAGGGAACGTTGGTCGGGTTGTAGCGGTGTCCCCGGCCATGCCTGGGCAGAAACGCGACGCGGCGGCCTTCGTATTTGGCGATGAGGATGGCGTCACTTGGCTGACCATAAGGCGTGTCCACGAACACCTCGTCGAGGACCTCCAAGCCTTCGAAGTCGTACAAGCCACTGCCACCAATGATTCCAATAGGCACCGCTTCCATCGTCGTCCTGCTCCTTGGGGTGTTTCGTTCTGCGCTCGGTCGCGTAACCCAAAGGGGTTGCGCGAGCTTCGGGGTAGGCCTTCCAGGTTGGGCTCAGACGCCCAATGCGCCCATCCGATTCCAATCGCGCGTAGGTCCGCAGCTGGCTCGCTTCGAGACCGCTGCGGTGCCGAGTCGCGCGCGAAATCCGATCGATGAAACGCGAGCGCAGGTCCCTGCTGGGGCAGAAGCGATAGCACACCCCATCGTCGGGCTCAACCGCCTCAGTCGCCTTCGCCCTCGAATGACGAGGAGAGGAAATCGGCCAGCTCCACCTCTCCTTGCTCTTTGAGGGCCGTCAGCGCGGCTTGTTCGATTTGGCGCACCCGTTCCCGGCTGATCCCGCCCATGATCTCACCGATCTGTTCCAGGGTCTTGGGCCCATGGGCGGCGAGGTCGAGGGAGCAGGTGGACTCGAGGTCAGTCACGTTCTGGTTTGGAAAGTTGATGCGTAGCCGGCCTCTTCGGGTGACATCGAGGTAGAGATGGTAGCGACAACTCACGTAAGGGCAGGGCCGATACTCTGGACACTGAGCGCGGCTGATGGGGCGTTGCTTGCGGATCACGAAGCCCTCCACCGAGAACTTGTCTCCCTCGTCCGCCTCGCGTTGCACCTTCTGGAGCCGCGCCACGTCATCGTTGACGGCGTCTAGACCTTGCAGTCGCGCCTCCATTTCGACCCTTCGATTGATCCTTTGGCTCTGATATTCCATTGCCTTGCGAAACTGACGGATGCGACGTGTCCGGCCAGGCTCGTCGAGCTCTCGCCACTGCTCAACCGTCTCCCGACTCCCCCAAAAGAAGTGGTCGAATTGTTCGGCGACTCGCAGCCTCCCCACCACCCGTCCAAAGCGCTCGATGCATCGCTCGCGCAGATGAGAAAGGCGTGAGACCTCGTCTTCGTCTAGGAGCGAGCTGACGACGTCAAATATCGACTCGATGGTTTGTGGCTCGTGCATGGCGCGACTCTCCAGCGACCGCTCACGCGACCGCCCGCCAGCGTACACAGAAGGCTCTGCGCGCCAGTGTGATCCGCTCGTGGTCGACTGCATCAGGACGTCCGCAGGGTGGACGCCTCGTGGTGAAGCGCTCTCGTGCGAACGACGAGAGCATTAACCTCTACTGACCTCATACTCCTTCCCGGCTGGCCTTTTTGTTGCGCAGCATTCGCCGAGCGGCTCGGCTTGAGCCATGACGAACTCGAAGGAGAAGCTCGCGTCACATGCGAGCAAGCTGAACGCTCATTTCAACGTGACCCGTATCGCTTCCGGTCTAGAATCCGCTCTAGAAACGTCGATGCGGTTCGCAGCTTGCGGTCCAGCTCTCCGAAATTATTGAGAGACCTGAACATTGCTCCGAGCAGGGGTCTGTCCCGCCTGCGAAAAAGGGAGGCTTCGCGCAGAAGGCACAGACGAGAAAGTATTGACCCCGTCCGAAAACTCATGTTAGACGGTCCTGCCTTTTGGGGTGCCAGCGTAGCTCAGTTGGTAGAGCAGCGCATTCGTAATGCGCAGGTCACCGGTTCAACTCCGGTCGCTGGCTTAAAACCCGAGTCGAGACTTCGACTCGGGTTTTTTTGTGCCTCAAGGCGCCGCTTCCTCGAGCCCCTCGAGCAAGACAGAAGCACGCTGTGGAAAGTTCCCACCCGGGTAGTTCGACAGGATTTGGTCGAGCGCTTCCTCGGCGGATTTCACATCGCCACTCTCGAGGAAGATCGAGGCCAGCGCGAACAACGCGTCGTCCGCCAGCTCGCTCTCCGGGGACTCCTCGAAGACGTGTTGGTAGTAGTGCGCCGCTTCCTCGTTGCGCCCGGCCTTGAACATCAGCTCTGCCGTCCAGAAGGCCGCCCGAGCCATTCCAGGATTCTGGCGCCACTGCTGCTGCAGAGTCACCAGCACCGCCAACGCCTCCTCATCGCGCCCCACCAAGGTCAGCGTCGCAACCCAGCGCAGGTTGGCCTCCATCAAGAGGTTTCCGACGATGTCGAAGAGCGCCGTCCGCAGCTCCTCGTCGAGCTCCCCACGCAGGAGAGGGGTCAGCTGCGACAACAGGTCCCAACGCTCGCTGCGGTCGAAGCAGTCCAGCAGGTCGCTCAGTCCCATGACGAGCTCGTCGCGCATCCCGTCGTCGTCGAGCGAGTCCACCAGCGTGATGAAGGGGACCATCCGCTCGGCCGCTTCGTCGTAGGACTCTTTCATCATCAACAACGCGAGCTCGATCCGCCGCATCTCGTAGAGCTCGGCGCCGCTGGTCACCTCCAAGGCGACCTTCAGCCACTCTTCGAGGCGACCCTCCAGCCCGACCAGGCTCTTCTTTGTCAGGCCCGAGCACGAGAGCTTGTCCACATGGGTGTCCAAGTTGTACTGGTGGCGAAATCGCACCGCGGCGACCACGAATTCGTTACGCAGTGCCTCTGGGAGCAAGGCGATGTCGACCTGATCGAGATGGCCCACGGCCAACGTCCCCTGACCATCGGCCAAGAGCGTCAACCCGTAGCGCGCATGATCTTCGGACTCGAAGACGTCAGGTCGCAGACCGTCGATGGCGTCCATCACCGCGATTCGCCCCGCCAAGTCGAGCTCGGTCGCGGCCCTGAGGCGCTTCAGGCAACCGCCAAACACACGGCCCAAGACCGCGCCATCGAGAGACCGCCGCCGGCTCTGCTCGGCCAGCGTCGAGCACAGCTCGGCGCTCTGTAAATCCGTCAGCTGCTCCAAAGCCGACACCGAGGCCTCGAGATGCGCTTCGGCTTGAGCAGGCTCCGCGTCCTCGGCCGCGCGCAAATGCAGGAACGCATCGTTGCTGGCCAAGACCCCCGTCGGCTCGGCGCTCAACGCGCTCAACGCGCCGTCCAGGACCTCCCCCTCCAGCCCCTCGGGCAACCCGTCCAGGAGACTCACTCCACGTACCCAGCCCGCCTCTTTTCTCGCTCCCGCCACAAGGGTGCGCACCGCAATGTCACGCAGTAAGTTCCTCGAGATGCGGCTCCACCCGAGGTCTGCGTCGATGGCGTCGAGGAGAGCCAAGTAGCGACGCTCCGCCAGGGCGCTGTTGCCCTTCTGGTCGGCTATCCGTGCCGCCGCCAGCAGGAGCAAGAGCCGATACTCGGGCGCGGGACTCTTGGGCAACGCCTCGTCGGAGCTCCCTGTCAGCTGGACCAGTGCCACGGCGGCGGCGTCCGTCAGCGCGCCGAGGTCGCTGTCCACGACTCGCGTGAGAGCCGCTCGCGCCGCCTCCTCGTTTGCGGGATGCCCCTGGGCGCTGATGGCAAAGGCGATCGACAGCCCAGCCTCCTCGAGAGTGGTGACCTTCGCCGGCAATGAGAGCTCGACAAAGCGCGCGCGCACAGCGCTGTAGTCAGGCTCCGCCACGTCGACGGGCTCGCCCAGCAGGAGCGAAGACTTGGCCTTTGTCACTTCGCGCACCCACTCGATCTGCACCAACGCGTAAGTTCCCAAGGCGCGTCGCTCCGGCGAGCGGCTCGCCAGGGCCTCGTTTGCAAGGGCCTCGTAGGTGGCGAGGGACTCCTCGTCGGGGAGGACCGAGAGGGTCGCCTCGTCGATGTTACGAGGCACCACCCACATCCCGTCAGGCAGCACGGACTCCAGCTCCTGAGCCGCGCTGTAGGGCGCAGCCCAGAGACTCGAGAGGGCGAAACCCACGACCACGAACCTCCACTTCGAGACCTTCAATGCTGACCTCGCGGGCCTACTCCAAGCCAATGGAATAGATGGTGACGTCCATGGCCCCGTAGTAACCGTAAGGGCTTCCGCTCGCCGCGGTGACGCCCGAGAGGTACTGCCCATCTGGACTGACCGTGATATTCGACAGGCGAAGGTCGCGCATGACTCGGCTCTCGTTCAGGTCGCTGATGCCGAGGCCCGACCCCGTCTCGTAGAAGAGGACCCACGGGGCGACGCCGAACACCGGCGAGCGCGCTTGGCTGGCGACCGCAGTGGTCTTCTTGGTCTCGAACTCGTAGTACGAGAGGCTTCCGAACTCCCAGTTGGCGTCGAAAACCGTGCGGTTGCCGGCGCGAATGTAGGCCAACCCGGCGCCAGTCGGATCCCAGGCCAGCTGGAAGACGCCCGCCTCGAGCTTCTCGATCTGCTTGTCCTCGTCGACAATGACGAGCTCCGGGCTTTCGCCCATATAATTGGCGTAGCGCAGCGCGGCAAAACGGCGTCCTTGCGGGGCCCAACGGGCGTAATAGAGGTTTGGGTAGGTGTCGAGCCGCTGTCCCGAGCCGTCGGAGAGGATGAGCCCGTCGGAGGCCTCGAAGAGCACTCGATCGCCATCGGCGCTGACCTGCGCTCTCGAGCCCGAGATGCCGAAAGCTTTGCTCGTGCTGTTGTCCACGTCACTGAGGATCGCGCCGGTCCAAGCGTCCGTGTAGTTGATGCTGCCCCCCCACAGCCCGGTCGTGATGACCGAGTGATTGCCCAAGAACGCCGGCTGGCTGACGTTGTACTGAATGTCGGGCAGCATCGCGGTGCTGGCGTCGTAGATCGTGCGGCTGCTCTGGCTGACCAGGTCAAAAACGATCACTCGCCCGGGATACTGCTCGGAATAGACCAGCCTCTCGCTGTCCGGAGACCAAGCCGGCGAGGGGGAATCGTTCGAGGTGAAGCTGGCGAACTTGGTCAGCTTAAGCGAACGCACGACGTCTTTTGGCAGGGCTTTTCGGTCGGCTCGGTCACGAAAATCGCCCGCGTTGAACCCGCCGCCGCTGCACGCATACAAGAAGAGAAGCGACAAGGTGACGAGGAGCGAGACCAGAGAGGTGGGGTTCAATCGGGTCATGAGTTTTCTTGCAGGCCGTACCGCGCTCGGACTCTCGAGGGCCGCTGAGTGAGAAGAGTTCGTGGACTGTGCAGGTCGATAGGCACTTCGTGTGCTGTGCAACGAGAACGAGATGAGAACTGTATAGCAGAACAGAAAAGAGTTCGCCGCCAAGCACAAAAGGATTTCCCGTTTGCGCTCTGCTCAGCAAACGAAAGAGCCCACGTGGAGCAAGTCCGCGTGGGCTCTTCGCTTCGAACGAACGACCTAACTGCGTGGCTTCCAGGCGAGGTCGAGGATGGTGAACGAGGGCTTGGCGGTGTTGAAGATCGGCTCGATCTTCATCCCGATTTCGCCCTTTCCGCCGGTGAGTTGGCTCATGATCACGGTGGCGACGCCTTCGATCTCCACCGAGATCAGCTCACAGGGCATGGGGACCTGGTTGAACGCACCCGGATGCTCGACGGTGATGTGGGTGTGCACCTTGGCTGTGGCGCGCGCCAGCTCGGTGATGTCGACCCACTCCATCTTCTCGAGGCAGTCTGGGCAGTAGACTCTCGGCGGGAGGAAGTAGTCGCCCTCCTGGCCAGCAGGATCGCACTTGGCGTTCATGCACTTGGTCGCCATGAGCTTGCCCTCGGTGAGGCCCCTGAAGAAGGGGGTCTCGCCGCCGTAGGTGTGCACATGGATGGGGTTGCGGGGTTTCTCGATCACCATCGGGTCGAGTCGTTGGAGGACCGTCGCACCCGGGTTCATATTGTTGAACGAAAATTCGTGCTTCGACATTGACGGGCTCCTTTACTTCTTGATGACGGATTCGGGTCGCATGAGGACGGAGCAAGTGACGTGGGAGCCGACGCCCGCGTGGCTGATGGCCAGGCCGCGCTTGGCGTCGGGAACCTGCAGGTTCTCGAAGTCAGCCGGCTTCTCTTTGCCCCACCTGGTCCAGCGATGCTCGGGCTCATGGAACTCCGCCCAGCGATTCTGGAGCTGCCAGAAGATCTCGCCGACCTGCATGATGCCCGTCGCGCCGACGGAGTGCATGCAGCCAATGAGTCCACCAGAGAGGTTCGACGGCAACCGGCCACGTTTCCCAGTCGCTGGGTCGATGAGGTAGGCGTCGCCGCTCTCGACGTAGTCCGGTCCCTGTCCGTAGGGGCGCAGACCGATGTCTTCGTAGGTCTGGATGTCGGAGATGGTGAAGGCGTCGTGCAGCTCGACGAGGTCGAGGTCCGTGCAGGGGTCGACGATGCCAGTCATATTGTAGGCATAGTACGCGGCCATACGAGCGGCGAGGAAGCCGGTGAAGCCAGGGTAGCGCTCGATGTTGCTGTCGCCGTAGAGGCCAGCGTAGGTCTTCTTGATCTCGTCGTTGTCCTTCTCGTTGGGAAGCAACGGGATCTCCATGTGACGACGGTCGGCGGCGCGCAGCGTGTGGCTGCCCGCGGTGATGTAGAAGCGAATCGGGTCGTCGGTGAGCTTGTAGGCCGTCTCCTCGTCGCACAGCAACACGCTGGCGGCGCCGACGCTCATGAGGCAGGCGTCATAGAAGCGCAGCGGATCGGCGACGATGGGGGATTTCTCGACGTCCTCGACGGTGATGCGGGCGGGCGCTTGAGCGTATGGGTTGGAGACCGCGTAGCCGTGGTTCTTCACGGCGATCTTGGACATCGTTCGGCGGAAGGCCGGAGAGGACTGGCCGAACGTCTTCCAGTATCGCTGCGCCATCAGGGCGTAGTAGCCGGTATAGATGTGGCCGAGCTCGGTCTCGTAGTCTTTGTCTGCGGCGGTGGAGATGTAGTGGTTGCCGGTCCAGGTGTCGACCTCGTCCATGCGCTCCCAACCCATGCAGAGCACGGAGTCGGAGTAGCCGGAAGCGACAGCGTTCGCGGCCATCCACAGCGTCGAACCGCCGGTGGCGCCACCGCTCTTGATGCCGACGTTGCCCATCGGATCCAGCCCGAGCCGGTCGTGGATCAACGCTTCACCGAGAAGCTGGTCCCCGAAATGGTCCGCGAAGTGCCCATAGTAGCAGCTGTGAATATAGCCCTTGAGCTCTTGAATCCCATCGACCTTGAGCTTGTTGTCCAGGGCCATCATGCGGAAGGCTTCGATACAAAGCTCTTCGGTCTTCTTCTCCGGGTACCGCTTGCGGTAATCCGATTGCCCGAAAGCGACGAGATAAACCGGGCGCATCTGCTTTGGAGTGGCCAGATTCCTTTCTGTGAACTTGATCATGAGTCCTCCTGAGTTCCGTCAGGCGTGGGGATGGTCATGGAGGAAGAATCCGGCCCTCGGCCATCGTCTTCTCCTTATTTTGCTCAAACTCTCGATTCTGACAGTTTCGCCTCCGGGTGTCGCCCGCGGGTCAACGTTCTCTGCATCGACTCCAGTTCTGGGGTCCAAGCTCTTCGCCGCAATGAAGGGTCTCGGCCGGTTGAACGAGCCAGGCCCATGCGGGACCTGATTGGTCGACGTTGCACGCAGCCGAAGCAGCAGCGACGAGGACGTCGACAAAAATGGCGCCAAACTGTTTTCGACGCGGGCCCGCATGTTAGGGGCAGGAGCGGCTCTCGATCAAGCGGAGCGAGAACGAACGATCGCGCGTAGGCACACCTGCTGGCTCGCTTCGAGGCGGCTGGCGTGACGAGTAGCGCGCGACATCCCATCGTTCTTCTTCTTGGGGCTTGTGAGCCTCACCTCCGACGCGCGCTCACTGCTTCCCGAGCAGGTCGGGGATGGCGATCCCGAGCTCCTCGAACTGCTTATTGGCCTGCTCGGCCCAACCCCGGTTGGCGATCGGGCTGGCCGGGCTGGGGTGGAGGATTCGACCGATCTCCACGCCGTCGAGTCCCTGGAGGGCGAGCCGGATCTGCTTCTCGGCGTACGCCCCGACGCCGATGACGTGTCGGGGGCCCAGCAATTCGACGATCGCTCTGAGCGCGCGTCCACACGGCCCCTCGACCGCCGCGCGCTCCTCGACCTTGAGTTTGTCCGGGGTGAGGTTGCTCCCGCTCTTGCTGAGGAACATCAGCGGGCAAAAATTCCAGACGAAGAAGCGCTCGGAGAAGAGCTCGGGGGTCTCGAAACGGTCGGCCGCCCATTGCCAGAATCGCTGCCCACTGACCTCGATGCGCGGGCACTCGAAGCCGCTGACTGGGCGTTTGGGGTGTTCGTTCGCGGGCGACTCGACGGGTTCGTTGATGCCGAGCCACTCGGCGACGTTGGGGACGGCACCAAAGGGGACCCCGGTCTGTCCCATACCCCAAGGGCCTGGGTTCATCCCGACCAAGATCACCTCTTTCGGCGCAACGCCGAAGCGCTCGAGATACCGCATGTGAGGGGCTCTGGCGTACACCAACGGGTTGTAGACCCTATCGACGGGGGGCGCGAAGCTCAGCCCCTCGACCTCCTTGACCAATTGCTCGGCGATCTCTCGAATCATCAGTTCCTTCCTTGGTGCCCTGAACTCACTTTGCGTCTGAACCGTACCGTGTCCGAAAACTCACACGGTGGCATCAAAGACCTCCCGGGGTCCGGGAGTTACGACCTGCCGTCGGCTGTTCTCGGCCATTGGCAAGCCTTTTTGAGGCTCCGGCGACTAGGCACGACAATTGTACCAGCGCAAGGTGTCTGCGGTCGCTGCACATCATGCTATGCTGTCAGGGTTCGAGGCCAGCAAGTTCTAGGAAAAGAACAAACCCGAAGCCGTGCTCGTCACTGGCGCTGAAAGAACCGAGAGGCTCCATAATGAACGCAAAGAAGAATCGACGAAGGCTCTGGTTGTGGACGGCGGTCGTCTCCGGGTTCGTGGTTGGACTCTACGCTTGTGGAGGAGGGCTGGGCTTCTCACTCATCTCTGACCAACAAGAGGTGGAGATCGGGACCGGAGTTGACCAGGAGATCGAAGGCACCTACGCCATCGTCAACGACAACGATCCCGTCGCGGTCTGGGCGCGCGATCTCGTCCGGCCCCTCGAGACGGCCTCCACTGCCTGGCGCGACCCTGCGGACATCGGCGGGTTCAAGGTCGAGGTCATCGCCGACGACGAGCTGGTCAACGCCTTCGCAGCACCCGGCGGCTTCACCTACATCAGCACGGGTTTGATCCTCCAAGCCACGACCTGCGCCGAGATCGCAGGTGTCATGAGTCATGAGCTCGCGCACGTCACCGAGCGCCATTCGGTCAAGAACATCGAAGAGGCCTACGGCGTCTCGGTCGTTACGAGTTGGTTCCTCGGAGAAGGCCTCGCCACCGAGGTGATCGGCGGCCTCTACAGCTTCCTGCAATCCACCACCTATAGCCAAGAGCACGAAGCCGAGGCCGACGATGTGGGTCTGCAGATCGCTTACGCCGCTGGCTACAACCCCTACGGCCTCGTCGATTTCTTCGAGAAGCTCCTGGCTTTGAGCGGTGGCGCCAGCGTGCCCACCTTCCTCTCCTCCCACCCCGCGACCCAAGACCGCATCAATGACACAGGCCAGAAGATCCAGCAGCTCTATGGCTCCAAAGTGGTTCGTGGTTCGACCCAGACCTACGACTGCATGAACACTTCGCTGCAGCTCGCCGACGTTCAGGCTGCCATCCGCGCTGGTGTCTCGATCCGGTAGCCCTCGGCCCTGCGCCCTTTCCGAGGATAGACCCTTGCAGATCGCCATGTTGGCCGTCGGCGACGAGCTCGTCGACGGCCGCTTTGTTGACACGAACAGTCAGACGCTCGCTCGCAGCTTGGCGCGCATCGGTCACACGCTGCGAGAGATCCGCGTCGTGCGCGACGAACCGGGGGCCATGCGCCTGGCTCTCGACGACCTCGGCGCCCGCCACGAGCACTTGTTCGTCTCGGGAGGGCTGGGCATCACCCGCGATGACCTCACGCGGGCGGTCGTCGCGGACTGGCTCGGCGAGGGGCTGGTTGAGGACAGCATCGGGGTTGAGGCGATCAAGACCAAGCTCGAGGAGAGAGGCGGTCGCTTCACCGAGGAGCTGCGCGGGCACGCTCTGCGACCGGGGAGCTCGACGGGGATCCCCAACTTTACCGGATTGGCGCTGGGATTCAGCGCGCATCATGCGGTTCTCGCCGTCACTGTCCACGTCTTGCCAGGGGTCCCCCATGAGCTCGTGCCGATGTGCGATTGGGTCGTCGGCCGGCTGCAGACCGGTATGCGGCGTCAGCGGCTGCTGAGGGTGCAGGACCTGACGGAGCGGGATGTCGAGCAGCGACTGAGGACGGTGACGATTCCAGCGGAGGTCACGCTCGGGCTCGTCGCTTTGAGCGGTCCCATCGAGCTCAGTTTGACCCGCTACGACGGCGATGAGGCCGGGCTCGACGCGCTCGCCGAAGAGGTGAGCGCGCTCTTCGAGGCACACCTCGTCGGCGTCGACACGACCTTGGAGCGCCGAATCGCGCAGCAACTCACGCAACGGGGTGAGACCTTGGCTACGGCGGAGAGCTGCACTGGAGGGCTGATCGCGAGTTTGATCACCGACGTGCCGGGCTCGTCGGTGTTCTTTCTCGAAGGGGTCGTGAGCTATGCCAACGCGTCGAAGATCGCCAGACTTGGGGTCGCCGCCGAGACGCTCGAACGTTTTGGGGCGGTGAGCCCGCAGACGGTGGGCGAGATGGCGCAGGGCGTGCGCCGGGCTCTCGGGGCCGATTGGAGTGTGGCGACCAGCGGTATCGCGGGGCCGACAGGAGGCACGGTCAGCAAACCGGTTGGGCGGGTGTATTTTGCCGTCGCGGGCCCGTCTGGGACGACGCACGACGAGCGCACCTGGGCCGGGCGAACGCGAGAGGTGGTCAAGCGCCACGCCGCGGCGCACGCGCTGCTGCTGCTGTCCAGAGCGATCGCTGCGGCAGAGTGACGGTTCACTCCACGTCGAGGCGCCGCGCGATGAGCTCGGTGTCTTTGGCCATGGTCTCTTCGAGCATCTCGATGATGCGGGTCAAATCGGCACGGAAGAGGGTCTCCCAGGTCGTGTGCAGCAGGACGACGCGTCCGTTGTCGACCGAGAGCTCGGCGGGATCTGCTTTGCTGAGGTCTTCAGCCTCGCCGGCCCGCGCGACGGTCGCTTGCAGGCCGAGCGCCGAGACCGTGATGGGCTGTCCCGCCTGTGTCGCGTCGATGCGGGAGCTCCATGGGCTGGGGGGGCCGTCTGCGGGTTCGTAGCGGACACCAGTGAAGAAGCGACGCCGCGCGGCTTTGGTCGCCGTGCGGCGGAGCAGCTTCATGAACGCTGGGAAGAGCGGCATGGGATCGCGGCGCAGCTCGTCTTGGCCGCCAAACAGGTCGATGGGGGTGTTGTCCGCCATGGATTCGGTCTGCTGAAGGAGCAAATCCAGCCACTGGGCGTCTTTGACGATGTGCGAGTACTTCTCCGCGAAGGACCCGGTTAGGCCTTCGATGGTGAGTTTGACGTGATAGCGCTTCATGTCGGCGTGCCTCTCTGCAGCGGGGAGTCGCCAGGATGCCGCAAGTCAGGCAGACATCCAAGGACACGCACAGGAGGCTTCTCTGCACGGAGGTCGCTCGAGCTGCCTACGTGCGATCGCTTGACGTGGCGTGAGCCCTTCATTACCAAGGGCAGGGAAGATCGAACGCACCGCAGCGCCGTTCTCGGAGCGAACTCGGTTCGGCGTGCGCTCGCCAGATGACTCCCAAGTCGCCGCAGTGGCGACCCTCCAGAAATTTTGGGGAGAAGAGATGACTGTGACCATCACCGACTTGGCCTATCGAGTGGCGCTCGTGACTCAGACTTTGAGCGCCGACCCGGCTGTCGAGGAGACTCTGAAGAAATCGGGCATGAACGCTGCGCGCATCGGGGAGGGCCGCAAGACCTTGGTCGATGCTTTCGCGACGTTGGCCGAGGTGGCTCACCACGCCGACGATCACACGGCGATTGAGCAAGCCCGTCGGGCGATGGTCGAGCTCGAGAACTGGTACCACACAGAGCGCGTCAAGCTGGCCAAAGCGTCTCGACTCCAGGGCTGGGACAAGCTCGTTGGGATGGAGATCGAAGGGCCCACGTGGGAGTTCACGGTGTTGATGCGTGCCTGGCGTCTGATCTCGGTAGCACGTGCACCGGAGGTCGCAGAGGCCCTCGCCGCTAAGTTTCCGCGGCTGAGCGACGCCATGCAACGGGGCGCGACCCTCTCGTTGAAGGCCTCGAAGCTATTGCAGAAACAGCATGCGTTGAGAAAGAACGAGACGCGCGACGGGATCGACCCGCCACGGCTCGAGAAGCTCCATATCGCTCTAGAGAAATGGCTCCTCGACGTGTACGCGGCGGCCGAGAAGGGTTACGCGAAGGACGCCACAGCGTTCGCGTTGTTGGGAACTCTCCCAGAGAGCGCCGAACCCTTTGGTGGCACTGGCTTCGACATCATGCGGCACCAACGTGCGCAGACCACCCCGCCTTCGCGCACACCAGCCGAGCCCTGCAATGGCTGGGGCCAAGGAGCGGGCGGCAACAAGGAAAACTACTGGGCGTAAGCCCTGGGTTCGATTCTGAGGGAGCAACGGCGAGAGCGATCTGCCAGGTCAGATCGCTCTCGCCGTTTCTGTTCGTGTCCGTGAGAGGGAGAGCGAGTCGCTGGAGCTGAGGTCGAGAGTCTGAGTCTGTTGTCGGGAGCGGGGAAGAGAGGCTGGCGCGGCGACCCCTCTCGCTGGACACACCCTAGATGCGGTGGTAGATTTCGCTCACTGTTGGCGATTCGGTGGCAGAAAACCAAGCGATACCACGACTCTTGGCGTTCTTTGGAACCCGCGGTCGGTGAACACGCCCCAAAGGCCTAGGATGAGCGAGCAAAACCGCAAGACATTACGCAGCTTCTACTGCAGGGATTACCTGTGGGAGCTCTTCGAGGTGATGACGCGTGATCTGGGTTGCTCGATGGACTACCTCATCAACGAGGCGATGCGTCACTATGCTCGCAGTCGAAACTACAGCCTAACAAGCTCCCAAGGTCATGGAGTGGGCGTGTCAGGGGGGTTCTCACCAGCAGGGTACACAGAGCCGCCGGCCTTCACGCCGCCAGCCCCGCCGCCAGCTTCCGCCGCGCCGACCTTCGAGCGACCTCCTCAGGACCGAGCGGACCCCGCGCCCCGTGGATTCGAGCATCGAACGTTCGAGAGGATGCCCGCTGCGGGGCGCAGCGCGTTTGGCGCAGCCCGGACGGGCAACCGCTTTCAGGTTCCCAATCCACCCAGACCTGCGGCGCCACCGCCGGCTCCGCCGCCGATGCCGAAAGCCCCAGTCCCAACCGCGGCCACCCCGACGCCCATGCCCCAGGTGGCTCCCGGACCGATTCCGGCCCAGAACGCTCCTCCTGGTCGCCCTCAGCTCTCGCTCATCTTCAATCAGCAGCGTTACCCGGTGAACAAAGACAAGTTTATCATCGGGCGCGCCAGTCAGATGACCGATCTGACGATCCGCGACGGGAACGTTTCGAGGAAGCACTGCGCCATCATCTACCGAGGCGGGCAGTACTACATCAAGGATCTCGACTCGACCAACGGCATCGAATACAAGGGCAGTCGAATCGACTCCAAGAAGGTCGAGGAAGGCGATACCTACAACATCTGTGAGTACGAGCTCCGCTTCACCTATCGCTGAGCCCTGTTCCTGCAGAGAGCGGTGGGCGAGCGCAGGCTTCCCTTCGTTCGCTTCGGGCGAGGTCGGTGCCGGAAGACGAGTGGGTTCGGGCGGTTGGACGCAGGGCGCAGCACGCTGCGCCCTTACGAGCGAGACCACCTCTGGGCCCGCGGCTACTCCGGCTCGCCGGTTGGCCGTGATGAGGAGCAGATTCGTAAGGTCTCTCGCGTCGAATGGCCAGCAAAGGAGAAAGCCCTTGCCACTGATCCGACCCCTGCACCCAGCTCTGACCGCCATCGAACTCTCGCCCGTTGCCAGTGCCTCCAATCCGTTGCTGCAGCCGACCTTGGTCTACGTCCTCAAAGGCGCCGACAGCGTGGTGCTGATCAACAGCGGACACCAGGCGCAACAGGCCGAGCTTGTCGCAGCGCTCACGCAGCTCGGCGTGCACAGGGAAGACGTCGAGCGCATCGTCATCACCGGAGTTTGGCCCGATCTTTACGGCGGCATCGAGCTCTTCGAGGGCGCCGACGTGTGCACCCTCGCTGCGACGCAGGTGCACGTCGATCGCGCCCTCCAGGGGGCAGCTACGGACCTGAAAGGGCGACTCGCGAGCAGCGCGGCTTCGATTTGGCCAGGCGGCCCGCCGCCGCGGGTGCGTACGTTTCTCGACGACTACCTCACGATTCCGGGGCGCACGGCCCACGCGGTGGGGTTGACCGATGGCCTACGACTCAATTTGGCCGGCTTCCTCATGGAGGTCATGGCGACGCCAGGCCACCTACAGCGCGGGTTGTCCCTCTTCGAACCCTCAGAAGGGTGGGTCTTTTCTGGCGATCTGGTCCAGATCACCGACGGCACTTGTTGGACCACTGATCCAGACCAGACCATGCAGAGTTTCGAGGCTCTCGAGAGGCGGGAGGCGAAGCAGCTGATGCCGAACCGTGGGTTGATTGGTGCCGCTAACGTCGCGCTCACACGCGGCGGGCGCACCGTCATGGGGTTCATGACCAACATGCCCACTGTGGTCAACGACACGGTGACCCCCATCGAGCTGGTGGCACGCGATCTGACGATGAGCGACGCCAACTCCTTGCGCTTCCTTCTCTTTGCCCAGGGATACGCGGCGCTGCTCGAGCTCCTCGTGCAGACCGGAACGTTTGCAGTGGAAGGGCAAGGATTGACGGCCCGATATCGAGCCGCACGCCAGTGACGCGCCGGGGGACTTTGTCCCCCGGATAGCCACAGTCGACCAGCAAAAGACCATGCTGCACGGAACTTCCGTCCATTACGGGTGTCCTTGCCGGCGTGCGGCGCCTCTCTTTTCGGTCAGAAGATAGACTGAAACCGACCGCGGTTCGTTAGGTGGGGTCTGGTCAAGAGCCGGGGATGACGTTGCACACACCCAAAACATCAGGGCGAAAAGCGTGGGGTCGAGCGGCGCGCCTGCTACATCTCTTCTCGGTGATGGTGGCCTTCGGTGCGCCATCGTTGACGGGTTGGGTCGTGTTGGCCGACTCGCCCAGTCCGTCCGCGGTCGTAGCGCCCTTCCCGTCGTCTGCAGCGCAAGAGCCCATGGTGGCGAGTCACGTGCAGCTGCAGGCTGTGCAGGCACACGCCGCAGGTCGCATTGACGAGGCGCGGGTTCGCAGCGTGTTGGCCGAGCACCAAGGGCACCTCGTCGCCTGTGTCACGCCGAGCTGGGGCGGCAAAGAGTCTGGAGAGGTCGAGCTGCAGCTCGTGCTCAGCTCAAAGGGAAGGGTGGTGACCGCTATGGTCCTCCGCACCTCTCTAGACGACGAGACCGCGCCAGCGTGCATCGAAGAGGCCATCCGTCACTGGAGTTTCCCCTCGGCCCTCGACGGCGGTTTGGTCCGCGTCCGAATCCCGTTGAGGTTTGCAGTGTTGCCCTCATGAGCCCGAACGCCTCCGTCGGCCCAGGAGGCCGAGCTTCGGCGGTGTGAGAGCCGAACGCTAGTCGGCCTGCGCTTTGGGCGGCAGCTTTCCGAACTTTGCTCGATACCCACCGATGATCAAGCTGGCGGCGGCCTTCGTCCCGAGGCGGCCGAGGTTGACGAGGAAGTCGTAGTGGGTCGGGTCGGTGACGTCCTTGTCGTAGTGTTGTCGGATGAACTTCTGGCGATCGCGTTCCATGAGCTTGATGACCCTGGCCGCTTCCTTTTCGTCGACGTTCTGGCGTTCGGCGTAGCCCACGATCCGCTCCTCGATTGGGCAGATACAACGGACAGAGAGGCAGTCTTTCTGGACGATGAACTGGGCGCCACGGCCGACGATGACGGCCGCTCCGTGTCGTTCGATGGTCCCAACGATGCGCACGACCTGTTTGAGGTACTCACGCTGGGTGGCGGAGCGTCCGAGAATGACGTCAGCCAGGAGATCGTCCAGCCCACTTCGGGCGCGTTCGTCGAGAGACGCGGCGAGGGCATCGCGCGCACCGGTCTCTTCGGAGATGGCTCGAACGATGTTCTGGTCCCAGAACGAGAATCCGAGCTGTTTGGCCACGAGCTCACCGACCAAGGCGCCTTGTGAGCCGAACTCACGAGAGACGGTGATGGTGGGCCAGAGCTCCTTGGCAGCGGAGGCGCCGCGGCGCTGCTCGAGTGCCCAGCGTTTCACCTGTTCCTCGATCATTTTTTGAATCGGTCGGGGGCGTGTCATGAGACACCTCCTCAATATTTCGGGGCGCGAGACCAAGGGAAGTACACGCTCGTGCTTTGCCCGTAAAGAGTCCACCTGCCAACGAACCAAGGGAGGCCGCGGCAGCCCTCTAGTGTTGCCGACGCCGACGCCCCAACAAGAGGAGCAAGCCGAGGAAAAGGGCAGGCAGGAAGACTGACTTGGTCTGTGTGCCGAGCCGACAATCGCAGCTCTGGCTGTTTCCATAGTTGGCGTGTTGAGGTGGAGTGTCCTCCATGGTCTCGACGCTGGCGAGGCAGCTGACCTGGCCCCCACAATCAACATCGTAGCAATCCGACTTCCCATCGCCATCGTTATCGACCCCATCGTCGCAGGACTCGGGGTCACAGGCATCGGGGATGCTGTCGCCATCGGCGTCTTGCGAATCATCTCCAGCGAGACACAGGTCGCAAGCGTCGGCGATGCCATCTGTGTCACCGTCCACGCTGTCGTCGCCGGTCGAGCAGAGATCGCAGTCGTTGGGGACGCGGTCTTGGTCGGCGTCATGGCTGTCGTCTCCCCCGGGGCAGAGGTCGCAGGCGTCGGGAACCAGGTCGCTGTCTTGGTCGCTGCGATCGTCCCCGCGGGGGCAGCGGTCGCAGCCATCGGGCACCGTGTCGTTGTCCGCATCGAGCTTGTCGTCGAAGCCAGGGCAGATGTCGCAGGCGTCCGGGGCGCCATCGTTGTCGGCGTCGCTGCCAGAGTCCGCTACCCCACAGGTGTCGCAGGCGTTCGGGATGCCGTCGGAGTCGGTGTCGAGGTGGTCATCGCCAGCGGCACAGACATCACAGGCGTCGGGCACGGTGTCCAAATCGGCGTCGAGACCGTCGTCCCCGGCGCAAACGTCACATCCGTCGGGAACGCCGTCGTTGTCCGCGTCGAAAGTGTCGTTGGAGTTAGGGCACAGGTCGTCGCTGTCACAGGTCCCATCGAGGTCAGTGTCGTCAGGAGCGTCGATGGGGCAGGGATCGCAGAGGTCGCCTACACCGTCTCGGTCGACGTCGGCTTGGTTCGCGTTCGTCAGGTTGGGGCAGTTGTCGTCGTTGTCGAAGACCGAGTCGCCGTCGCTGTCCTTGCGGATCTCGGTCTGCACCGTGAGGTCGCCTCCCGTGCCGCCTTCGGGGGGGTCTGAATAGACCGCCGTGTTCGTCATCACGGTCTGGTCTGCGGTGTCCGCGAGCACCGCGTCGAAGACGATGTCGGTAGAGGTCTGTATGTCGATCGAGAGGTTTGAGATGACCAGCGTGCGGGCGGTGGACAGGTTGGCCCCACCGCCGTTCGAGACCAAAACCCAGGACTGAATCGCAGCGGGCATCGGATCGCTGATGGTGAGGGTGCCCGTGGTGTTGCCCGTGTTCTCGAGATGCAGCGTATAGCGCAGCGTGTCGCCGGGGCTGGGAACTCCATTGTTGTCGGCGTCAATCAGGAGAATCCAGTCTTTGCTCGAACGCACCGAGAAGAGGGGCTCGAAGACGTCGATGCCAACGACGTTGTAGATGATCCAGACCTTGTCGGTCCCCGCATCGAAGGTGACGTCGACCTGGGTGTCGCCAGCGGCCAGCGCGGGAGTCAGGTCGAACTCGTCGATGTCGACACCGACCGCACCGGTCCGAGCCGGCGTGACGGTGTTGATGGTGCGGTTAAAGGGGTTGTTGACGGGGTTGACGGCGTCGCTGAGGTTCAGCAGGCCGCCGCTGGGCTGAGCCGCTACCGAGACCGACTCGGAGCCGCTGCCGCCGATGTCCCCTTCGATCACGTAGTAGGTGAGGTCTCCCTTGGGAGGGGTGTCGATCTCGAAATTGCTCAGGCTGAACGTGATGGCCTGATGATCGGCGGTGAGGGCGGACTCGGAGAGCTCCCAGATGCCGTCGTAGAGGAGCACGTGTCGGACGCCGACGGAGCTGTGCCGATAGAGCAGCACGATGGAAAAGGAGGCGTCGTCGGTCGCGCCGTCCTGAATGCGAGCGGCGAAGTCGTTGACCGTGTAGGTCCCGGCGAGCTGACCCCCTGCGGCCTGAATGTCGGCGGTCATGTCGTAGCGGCAGACCTGCTGGTCGTAGGTGCTGCCCCCCACGGAGCAGTGGCAGCGGTCGGCGGTGACACTGGCGGGCGTGCCTCCAGGAACCGTCAGTGTGATGGTGTCATCGAGGCTGGCGCAGGCTGCGCCGTAGCGCGTTCCCGCCCAATATACGAACGCCTGCTCTAGGGCCGCGCCTGTGGGAATGTCGCCAGGTGTTGTGACGGTCACCGACTGTGGCTGGATGTTGACGTCCACGGTTCCAGCGACGCCGCCTTGGTCGTCGGCGAGGTTGGTGCCTGTGGCGAAGAAGGTGACATCGCCTCGCCAGTTGTCTCTGAGGGTGATGGGTTCGTCGGCTGTGGCGGTGGGGACCGCAGCAAGCCAAACAAAGACCAAGGTGATGACGGCACAGAGCGCGTTTCTCATAGCTCCCCTCACGTAGGCGTTGACGGAACCACTCTATGCCCGCAGTCTCGGCGCAACTCAAGAACGTTCTTGAGAATCGGCGGCGGAGCGAAGCGGACCTTGGTCTTGCGGATCGCAAAAGGTGCCCCTACGCTCGCTGGGTCGCGCTCGTCCAGTGCAACGGGCGGTCCTATTCGGGATACTGTGAGTGAGATGAACGAAAGCGAAAACATCGAACTAGGGGCCTTCACGCTCGAAGCGGTCCTCGGCAAGGGCGGCATGGCGACGGTCTGGCGTGGCTCTCATCGGGCCTTGGGAGCGCCAGTCGCCGTCAAAGTGATGACTCGTGACATGGCTGGGAGCCCGACCGCGCTCCGTGCCTTCCGCCGTGAGGTCCACGCTGCTGCTGGTCTAGACCACCCCTCGATCATCACGCTCTACGACTTCGGGTTGGTCGACGGTGCAGCGTCTGACGCGAGCGGCGGCAACCTCATCGAGGGGAGCCCATATTTCGCCATGGAGCTGGCCAGCCCGCAGACGATCCGCGAGATCGAGAATCTGGACTGGAGGACCGCTCGCCACGTCCTGCTCCAAATCCTCGATGCCCTGTCCCACGCCCACGCGCGGGGTGTGGTTCACCGGGACCTGAAGCATGACAACGTGTTGCTCTCGAACTCTGGTGGGGGCCTCCCTAGCGTGAAGCTCAGCGATTTTGGCATCGCTCACATCATCGACTACGCCGCCTCTCCCGACGAGGCAGGGAAGACCGCCGGAACTCCGTCCTATATGGCGCCCGAGCAGCTGCAGGGGCTGTGGCGCGACTACGGTCCGTGGACGGACCTCTACGCCTTGGGCTGCATGGCGTATGAGCTCTTCAGCGGGAACAAGCCCTACAAACGTTCGAGCACACGCGCGCTGGTCGAGGCCCATCTCCACGCTCCCATTCCAGAGCTCAAACCGCGCTTTCTTGTCCCAGAGGGTCTAGGACCCTGGATCTGTAAACTGATGGCGAAGGCGCCTGGAGACCGCTTTCAGCGGGCTGCAGACGCGGCGAGGGAGTTGCTGAAGCTGACGGTCCTCTCGGCCGGCCCCGAACCCGAAGAGGTGACCAGCCCTCTCTTGGTCATGAAAGAGCTCCAATCAGAGGTCGAGCAGACCTTGATTTGGGCTGACGCTGGCGCTCCCTCGACCACGACGACACGGAGCACCGCGTTGGCAGGTGTGGCGACGAGCATCAGTGCATTCCCCACCTCCTGGGGGCGTGAAGAGCCCGCACAGCGGGCCATGCAGCTGGTGGGCGCCGGGCTTGGACTCTATGGGCTGCGACCCGTGCCCGTTGTCGACCGTCTGCCGGAACGCGACGCGATCTGGGAGGCTTTGGCTCGGGTACGCCGCACTGGGCGCGCGGAGCTGATCTTGCTCGCCGGTGAGGCCGGACTGGGCAAGAAGCGGATCGCCAAATGGATGAGCGAACGAGCCGATGAGCTTGGGTTGGTGCAGGTGATGCACACGACGCTCGGCCCCAATTCGACGAGCACAGACGGCCTTCCCCAGCTGATCGGTCGCTGGGCGGGTTGTCAAGGGTTGACTCGCGCGCAGATCTTCGAGCGGCTTTCGGTCCTCGCCCCTCCTGCGCCAGGAGGGGATGCGGCACGAGAAGAGATGCACCTGCTGGCGCTCACGGAGCTTCTCTCGCCCTTAGCTGTGGACGCGACGTCCACGGGCGGACCTCGTCGGGTGAAGTTCGGCAACCCTGCGGTGCGTCACGTGGCGGTGCACCGCCTGCTCGCCCAGATCTGCCAAGAACGCCCGGTGATGATCGTGGTCAACGACGTGCAGTGGGGGGCCGATCTGCTCGACTTCTGTGGACACCTGCTCGAATGGCAGGCGCGCTTGCCGACGCCTCTCTTGGCCGTGTTTACCGTCGGCGAGCAGGCGTTGGCCACACGTCCGGTGGAGATCGAGAAGCTGCGCCGCCTGCGGGCTCGTCAGGACGTACAGCAATGGTCCCTCGGTCCATTGGACCGAGCCGATCACTTGCGGCTCGTCGAGGGACTGCTGCGTCTCGAGGGCACCTTAGCCGCAACGGTGGCCGAAAGGACCGATGGGAACCCACTGTTCGCGGTTCAGCTGGTGGGGGATTGGGTGCATCGGGGAGTGTTAGAGGCGGGTGAGCGCGGATTCGCCCTCAAGGCCGGAGAAGATGCTGTGCTGCCTGACGACATTCACGCCGTTTGGACCCGTCGTTTGGAGGACCTTGCCGACGACATTGGCGTCCCGGCCGCGGACGTCATCCAAGTCTTGGAGGTGGCTGCAGCGCTGGGGCGGGAGGTCGACGACCGCGCGCTCCGAGAAGCGAGCGCGAAGGCGGGGCTCGAGTTGAGCCCGGGGCTCGTCGACGCGCTGATCGGGCGCGGTTTGGCCGTGTCTTCGAGCGGGGAGGAAGGGAGCTGGACTTTTGGCCACACGATGTTGCGGGAGAGTCTCGAGCGCAGCGCACGAGCGGCCGGCCGTTGGGAGCGCTGTCATAGGGCCTGGGTGAACGTCTTGCGGGTGAGGTTCGACGCCGAGAGCCCAGAGCTGATGGAACAGTTGGCGCGCCACCAGGTCGCCGCTGGGTCTCCAGGCGAAGCGATCGCGCCGTTGCTCGTGGCCGCCCGCAATCACCTGCGCTCAGGGGATTTCCGGCGGGCCCTGCAGGCGCTGATGGAGCGCGAGGAGGCGCTGCTGTCGTCGCAAGTGCCGATGGACGACCTGCGGTGGCTGGAAGGCTGGCTCGAGCAAGCCGAGGCGGCGCTGAAGCTCGATGACCTAGAGCTCGCCAGCCGGCACGTCGAGCAAGCGGCGGTGCAGATGCAGATGCACGCCTCAGCGCAGTTTGGTTCGGACCGCGTCGCGGCCGACCTGCTCCGGCTCCGAGCTCGCATCGCGGAGCGCCAGGGAGATGGGGCCTCTGCGAACCGATTCTATGACGACGCGATCCAGCTCTACCACTCCGAAGGGGAGGGGACTGGGTTGGCGAGCTGCTTGATCGGCCAAGGGAGGATGTTGGTGGACAGCGACCCGGAGCGGGCCGCCATGTACTTCGAAGGAGCGCTCGAGCTGTCCGAGTCGGCGGGGACTCTGGGGGGAGTGGGCGAGAGTCTCTTGGGGCTCTCGGACGTCTGTCGAGCGATGGGGGATTGGGGCCGTGCCCGCGAGATTTTGGACCGCGCGACCACGTACCACGATCACGCAGGAGACCGTTTCGGCAAAGGGTTGTGTCTCTTGAAGGCCGGTCAAATCGAGAGGGAGGCCGGCCATCCAGAGCGAGCCCTGACGCGTCTTGACGAAGCCTCGAAGGTGTTCGAGGAGCTCGGGGCCCGCAAGGAGCTGGTGACGGTCTACTCGTCGCTCGTGCAGTGCGAGGCCTCACGTGGACAGTGGGAGTCGGTGAAGGGGCACGCCCACAGCGTCGAAGGTTTGTTGGAGGCGCAGGTCTCGAGTCCGCTCTTGTCCGGCTTCGAAGAGTCAGCCAGGCTCGCCGAGAGCGCTGGACAGTCGGTTCTCGCGTCAAAGCTGCGTGAGTTGGCGGGTCGGTAGTCGCTCGAGCTCATTTCTGGCGAGCGCACGCCCGACGTGCAGCGCAACTCGCGAACTGAAGCGAAAATCGGCCGTGGGGAAGCGAGGCGATAGAACCTAGAGGCGATAGAACCCAAATGATCTGGGCAAAGTTGGGCAGAATCACACCGATGAGACACAGCAGCGGACAGGATTGTCCGTGTTCAGGATGCTCGACCTGAAAGGCGATTCTCGCTAATCTCCGCAAGGTCGTTTATCCGGCTCGAAATGACATTGTGGCGTCCGTGGTTCTGCATCTGGAATCGTGAACGTGGAGGGTCAAGTTTCTCGAGTCGGGCGCTGTCATGTGCGGTCTTTCGTGCCGTGTCACGAAGGACAGCTTGGCTTGGGGGGACTTGTCCCTGGCGACTTTTAGGGTCCGACTCGGTCACCGGGGGGGCTCCGATCATGAGGGTACAAACGGTTCAGTTCGAGGTCAGGCTCGTATGGCCAAGGTCGTCTACAAAACTCCCAACGGCAAACACTGCGAAGTCCAACTCAAAGAGATGACGACGATCGGTCGTCATCCGGCTCAGGACATCCAGATTCTCGATCGGGTCGTGAGCAAGGCACACGCGGTCATTGAACACGAGCGAGGCAACTTCTACGTTCGCGACGTAGGCAGCCGCAATGGCACGGTGGTCAACGAAGACCGTCTGGTGAACTCACGCCACCTCTTGGTGGAAGGGGACCAGATCATCCTCGGCGGTTCCACGATCA
>Ga0210044_10000235_pt1 | contig 82848 bp, 92 predicted proteins | sample CryGey13umfilter_2_FD_183959 | JGI IMG/M metagenome (GOLD analysis project Ga0210044, IMG submission 183959) | Groundwater microbial communities from aquifer in Utah, USA - Crystal Geyser 4/9/14 3 um filter (SPAdes) (version 2) | ecosystem: Environmental > Aquatic > Deep subsurface >... | reverse complement strand
TTCCAAAAGGTACAGAATTCGATAAGGTGTCTACACGGGAACTCAAACGCGTCCAACGCGAACTAAACGACCGCCCAAGAGCAGTTCTTGAATATTACAAACCAGATGAAATATTTAATAATTTAGTTGCACTAAAAGTTTGAGACCAAGTGACATTTTCAAACAAATAAAGTAGTTTTAAATTCCACGCTAGGAGTAAATAAGTCATGAAAAAGGTCTTAAAAAGGGGCATTTTTTGCTACCAAAACTCGGAACCAAGCGAGCTCGTCATCGAACTTGCGATTATCTTAGAAAAGTTCGAGAAGCTCGAATTTAAATGTGCAATAAAGAACGAAAAAGGGGTTACTGCCAATGTTCTCTGGACTAGAATGTTCAGTAGTTTTGCTCAAATCTTTGTGGAGTTCCTACAAAATGGGGAAAACGTAGTGTTTAAACTTGAACATTGCGCCTCACTGACCTTAACAACAGAAGACGAGACTCAAGGTTGTGTAGCCCTCACCGACTTTACCGCAACCTTTGGCATGCCTGCGGTAATATTCCTCAAAATGAAGGCGAACTTCACTGAAGTTCTGAAGGAGCTGATCAACCCGGTCGTACACTAAAACTGTGGAGGTAGCGTGAACTCAACAAACACGGCAGTTATCTGCCCTGACCCGCAGAACTTCACAATCACAGTTATCTCGGTTTGGAATCAACCTTCGGAAGATCCCAGAAAACCGCGAGTGGTAACTTGGAAGGGACCTCTGCACGTGTTTCAAAATGCTTGCCAGGAGGAAAAGCTGACCAATATTTCGAGCGACGAAATACAGGTTAGTCTCCCAGCAACTCAACTTGGCGAGAAACAGGAAATCATCTTCCTTCGCTCCACGCTCTCCGAAGTCCTCAAAGCACTTCGCTGACGACCCCACCTAGGTCGTTTTTATTTATTTAGTCGTTATTGTTAATTTAGTTAAATGTATTCATGTCGTCATCCTGAAGCTGTCGACGACTCACGCTGAAGGATCTCCTTCGTTTTGTACTAAATCGAGACTTGGTTTCGAAGTAATCCAGCACTGAGATTCTTCGCCGTGGTTCACGCCAGGCTCAGAATGACAGGGTTTGTGATTTACTTCGAGTTGCCAAACATAGGCTCAGAATGACGAAGCGATAAGATTCTTCGACGTAATTCACATCAGTCTCAGAATGACGGTTTAGTTTGGCTCGTTTAACAATAATATAAAACAAACAAGTGGCCTATAGGGCCACTTGTTTGTTTTTAACTATCCCTTTCCTACAACTCCCTCAATACCTGATAAATCCGCACCATTGCCCACGTGTCCATTTTGCAATACGTTAGCAAATTCGTTGCAATCTCCTCCTTCTCCGCCTGCGGGGTGTCCTGCGCAATCATCTTCTCCCAGCGCTCGACTGCCTGGTCACCCTTTTGAATATTCAAAGTTTTATACGAAAGCTCCGGTGCAAGCACTGGTAACACCTTTTTTATACTCGCACTCCCCTTAAACTTCGAATCCACATAATAGTTCTTCGAAAAAATTGTCATGAGGTCAAACATCCCATCGTTCATCGCTTCTAAAAAGAGCGCGTGCTCGGGGTGAAGTTCTGCCAGTTTTTTGTTTCGTTGCGATTCATAAGATTTATACCAAGAAATCACCGTCCCGTTTTCATCAAAATCCGCCCGCATCCGCTCAACTAGCGCCTTAGTTAAATCCCCCTCCGGCTCAGTAATCAAAAACTCCCGGTGTTCCACCGTACCATCCTCGTACATTATATGCAGTGAATACTGAAACGGTGTCTGCTCGTACGCACCAAAACCATCAAACCTCGGAATCGCACTCGTGTAGCCTTCATAATCGAAAAACTGAAGAGGAAATTTCAGCGCATCCAGCTCCTCCTTAATCGCCGTGTGATCAATGATCGGCTTTCCCGCCATGTACGCCGAGTACTGCGCCCCCTTCGATCCACTTAACTTATTCGGATTATCTATATCCTCAATCGCATAAATCCCGCGATCGATCCAATCGTACAAAAGTTTCTTACTCGCCCCAATTCGGGCAATATCGTGCACCGAATACTCCGGCACTTCTGGGTTTGAGTACACAAAAGTCGAACACTGCGCATTCCGACCCCTGTACAAACACTGGCACCCCTTCTCCTCCGGCATTTCAAGGTAAGTCTTAATCTGACCCATCTCCTCCCGCACTCCCGCCTGTGCTTCCGCCACTTCATCCGTTAAATCCTCCTTAATAAACAACTCATGCAAATTCGTTTCCCCATGCCTGCGGTACTCGCCATTTAAGTGCACCACTCCCGCTTTCACTACCTTCAGCCCTGCGCCCTCGAGCACGTTCTTCTGAAAAGCCAAATCGTTCACGTGGTGGTACGGCACCGTTCGTTTTACATTGTTCGTTGCCTTTACCTCAAACAATTCCCAACCAGAGAGCTCATCGTTCCAATTCAAAATATCGGCCTGAACAAAAAAGTCGCCAAACAAAAAACCTGCCTGAAAAATCGTCTTCACGCCCTTTTTCATAAGTAGCTCCGTAATCGGCACCGAGTTCGTTCCAACCACGCCCACCAGTTCCCCACCCGGAAACAAAACCCGAGCCGCCTCATCCGCGTCATTTCCCTCAGAAATAATCTTCTTCTCAAATTCAGAAAGCTCAATCCCGGCAAAAAGCTCCGGCTTATGTTTTTTAAGCCAAAGGTTCTTTTTGCAGAATGTGTATTCAAGGTAGTCGGTTTTTGTTATGTGCATAGGTTATTTTTTATATATTTCTTTATCCTTACCTCATCCTCCCTCATCTTTCCAGAAGCGTGTTCGAATATTTCAATAAACTCAATAAATTCAAATATACTTTCATTCTCACGATAAGCATACACAACTCTTAGAAACTTACCCTTAAATACTCCATGCATTCGTGCTTTATAAATTTTCAACCCTACTTGCTCGGTTAATAATATCCAGTGTTTAGCTCCCGTCCCTTCCGGATACGTAACTAAAACTGTCTTAAACTCTTCAAAATCATCATCAAGAGTTCCATACTTCTTTCTGATTTTCTTATAGTCCCGTTTAAACTCAGGTGATTCTAAAAATTCAACCATATCATGCTCTACACCGATCCATATTCACGAACAGACGTTTTGTTATTCCTATAAAAAACATGATTATATCTTAACTCTTCATTCATTCGTGCAACTACCCAAGGTGGATCTTCATGGGATAATTCGGAAATATCTGCTGCGTTCATATCAGAATACCTTGCTATCACCTCTTCTATATGCTTGAGCTCTTGCGCAGAAATATTTGATAGATCGGCATTTTTCTTCGGTAAATATTTCTTCTGCTCTCTGTTAAAAAATGTAGAATCAACCTTCTCTAGCTCTCCATCATCTTGCATTTGCTTAACGATACTGTGAAATCCTACCGGAGTAGGACCGAAATGATTCTTTATATATTTCACACCCATCAACTGTTCCTCAAACTTTTCATAATAATCAAAATCTATAAAATATAACAGTTTGTATAATACTGTTTCACCCACATTTGGTTTTGCTCCAATACGGCCCAAAAGATATAAAAATACCGCCTTAAACTTCTCAACATTCTCTTGAGGAATAGAAATTCGGATTTCAGAATTGACTTTCCCATCCTTTTTCTTCCCCTTTTTTATCTTTAAAGTATATTTTTTCGGATCTTTCTTATTCAAAAAATCTTCAAAAGACAAATTAAATAACTTAGCTAATTTCTCAGCCTGAGCCAAAGTCATATCTTTCGAGCCTTTCTCTATCGCAACATAGGTTGGTCGAGAAACGCCGATCTTTTCAGATACATATTGAGTCGAAAACTCCAGACTTTGCCGGAGTTGTTTTAAGTAGTTTTCTGTCATAAATAGTGTTGTTATATCCTACCAACATTATATCATCTTGTCAATATTTCTTACAATGTTTATTGTCAAAGATATTCACAGTATAATATGACAATAAAAGATCGCGCCCTGATCTAATTCACCCTTCCATCCTCGATCTCTTCGGTTATTTCTTATAAAATCGCGGTCGGAACCTCAACCTCGTAATGCTCCCAACCATCCAGCTCCATATTCCACTTAATAATATCGGCCTGAACAAAAAAGTCGCCAAACAAAAAACCTGCCTGAAAAATCGTCTTCACGCCCTTTTTCATAAGTAGCTCCGTAATCGGCACCGAGTTCGTTCCAACCACGCCCACCAGTTCCCCACCCGGAAACAAAACCCGAGCCGCCTCATCCGCGTCATTTCCCTCAGAAATAATCTTCTTCTCAAACTCAGAAAGCTCAATCCCGGCAAAAAGCTCCGGCTTATGTTTTTTAAGCCAAAGGTTCTTTTTGCAGAATGTGTATTCAAGGTAGTCGGTTTTTGTTATGTGCATAGGTTATTTTTTTTAACAACGAAAGCGCTTAAATATGTATCGTATAGTTTATTTTACCGTAATTAGTTTCAGTTATTTGGTCTCAAACTTTTAGTGCAACTAAATTATTAAATAATCTCCCCATAATAATTACTTTCTTTACAGTGACCCACCAAAAATAACCCTACTGTCCTAAAAATCAGATCTTCACTATTCACATATTTCTTAACCCAATCTTACCACACACCCCACACCAACAAACCCCCGCAAACAAAATCATTCTATTCTCTTTCTAAAACATTACCCCTAACATTAAATCAAAAGCGCATTTTAGTAAATTTTGAATAATTCAAGATTCAAGACCTGACCCTTTATGACCGCGTTACGAGCAACCTCCTCGGAGGTTGCTTTCTGCTTGCGTTTTTACGCTAACAACAATTGTCCAAATATTTTTTGAGCTTTGGACAGACTCATTCGATTGTGTGTTGTTTTGTTCATTCATATTATTATTGTATCAAAAATTAAAGAAAAAATCAGCGCAATTTCATATAACGTCCGCGTGTATGAGAAGTTGCGAAGCAATTTGGGCGGAGGCTTTTGTAAAAAGCCGTAGCCTCATACACGCTGTTGTACGATGTATGTTTTCTTTTTTGCTCGTTAGAGCCACTTTTTGTGAGAAAAATTTGATTCATTCCTTGTCTACAACTTTGAACTCTTTTAATCCTAACTGAAATGCTGAGTCAATTATTTTGCAGTGTTCAACATACCAAGCCATTGCTAAAGTTTTTTGTATAGGATTCAAGTCTTTATCAAATAGGAAGGCTTTCTTAAAAAATTTATGACTTTCTGGCGATAAATCTTTGAAAAAATCACCTACCTTTTTAAACTCCTCTAAAGAAATGGCCATGTATACTAAATGATCATTCTCCTCTTTAAGATCGTAATTATTAGCAACATAAGTCATCAGCGCATGTAGTTTTGGTTTATCGAATTTATGCCTTTCAAGCAGATCGTACAGATGTTGAACCAGCATTATGGTCTGTTCTTTCTTGCTTAGAATAACATTGTTATCCTGATCTTTAAGGTCATCTTTAACAGCATTAGTGATGGTTGCATGATACAGACCTGTGGCCATTTCTTCTGATGAAATTTTTTTCTTAAAGAAAGTCATAAATTTTTTGGATTAGAATCAAATTTTTCTCACAAAAAGTGTAAGGCGATAGCCGTAAAAAAGAAAACATATTTCGTACAACGTCCCTGGTGTATGTGACGTTGAGCCGTCCTTTTGGCTCAATGTGCCGAGCTAGTTTTTTCATGGCGAGTGCCAAGTGAGTCTTTTCGCGAACGCCGCACATACACCAGGTTAAGCGCTGTAATTTTTTTATAGTGTTTTAATTGGATAAAATTCTATTCCACGAAATTTATTTTTTTCAATTATTTTTTTAATTCTTTTTGAAACAATAATCAGTTTATGTGATTCTCCTCCAGATCCAAAATATTCAAAACTTTTTACAATTTCTGATGAAGTATTGAATATATCTTTGTTGAATGTTATGAAATCTCTTTCAGGATAATTATATTTTATTTCATTGCATGCGGGATAATTTTTTGGATACCTATACATCCATGCTTCATCCTTTATTTTATTTTCGCTTTTATCAATAGAACATATCTCACTTTTTAAAAATTTGTTATGTAAACCTGGATTTAATATTTTATTTATTTTTAATTGATAATAATCTAATATTTTTTCATTACTTTTATGAATAATTGGATTGATATATTCAACATCATTAATATTATTCTTTTCAAAAATAATTTTTACTTCTTTATTTATAAAAAATTCATCGAAAATCCAATTTAATTGAAAAAAATGGCTATGTTTTTTTGGAAAATTCTTAAATCTAATAGGTGCTTTTTGCAATAATCCTCTACCACACCTTTCACAATAATTTATTGTATTATATGATAATTCTATATACCCATCTTCAGGTTGTGGATAACCAAAATGACCTTTTGTTTCAAGTCTAAACCAGTCTGCTTCATCAATTTCTTCTTTGCTAAATTTAGGAGTTACAAAATCTAAAAGCTTATACTTTTTTATTAATTTCTCAATTTTATCCCACAATTTATCGCTCTCATTAATATTTAATACAATTGATTTAATATCGCTTGTATATTCATATTTAATTTCTAATTTATCAATTTCTTTTTTAAATTGTTCATTATTTAAAGTACAGATTCTATGATTAATTTCCATATATTCAACCTATAAAAAAATTATTGCGCTTAACGTCCGCGTGTATGCGATGTTTGCTGGCTGTATAATATCGCGAAGTGGCACAGCCAGCAAACATGGGTGAATGAGCGCAACGCAGTGGAGCGAATGAACCTCATACACGCTGTTAAGTGATGTGCGCAATTTGCTTTAGTTCTTTTAAGGTCACTTTTTTGGTTTTTGTCCTTCCGTCTTTATGAAATCCAGCAATTGCACTAATTTCCTCGTTTTCACCCATTAGGTCTATATATTTTTTTGCCCATTTATTGAGATATTCAATCAAGTCTGTGCCTAAATCTTTTGCTTCAAGTTCTACTTGGTAGCGGCCACTAGTGTTCTTCATGCTTGCATTAAAAAATCTTGGGCTTCTAGGGAGCCTGTCAAAAGTGAAGAGGACTTTTTCATTTTCCACGGATAAAAGCGGGCTCTGGTTGTGATGAAATATGTTGCGAATATCAATATCAATTTTGAACCATTGTTCATCCTTAATTGAGCCTGAAAAATTATTTCCAGTTAATTCATCGTATTCGCAAATGAAATCCCAGATACTATGAAATGTGTTTAGGTATCCTTCGCATAGGGCTAAATATTTTTGGTATTCTGAATAATCGTATATTTTCTTCTTCCTATCCTTTCTAGCAAGGAGTTTTTTTCTTGCTTGAATATTTCATTTGCGAAAAATTTTAGTGCCTGCACTTTATTATTGAGTTCATAAAGAGCCCGCTTTTTAATCTTAAATATTTTGTCCTCTTCATCTTCGCTTAACTTTTCCTTCGTTGGCCGCACAAGAGTTTGGGCAAAAAAATAGAAGATTTCCAAAAAAGTGACCTTCTCTTTATTCGTAGCAAAACTATGGACACCTACATTGGGGACTATTATCCATAGCTCTTGTCCATCTTTTGTTTTGGCTTTTACCCGCTCACTCATGATAGTTTTGCGTTAATTGCGCATTTCACTTAACGGCGCGCGGCTATGCGAAGTTTCGCAGGAAGAAAAATGGAGTGCAACGGAATTTTTCTGGAGGCGGAATTGCGTATAGCCGCTGTTGTACGATGTGCCAGAGCATAGCGGAGGCTAAGTCGTACAACAGCGGGAACCGCTCGCCGTTGTCCAAAATGTCGTAGCGAAGCGGAGGCATTTTGGACAACGTTAGGGATATCCGAAGTTTTTCTGAAGCGGAGCGTAAGAAAAATTTGGGTGAAGCCCGAGCCGAGAGCTGAACCGTATATCCCTTGTTATACGCCCCGACGACTGAAAGGAGGAGAGCGCAGCGTGGCACGGAGCGTAGCGGAGTGAGTTCAAAAAATATTTTTCGTTCTTACTAATCATGATAGGCTTTCCTCAATTCTTATAAATTTGATTTTTTCCGTTTTGAAAAATGAAAGAGGGGTTAGGGGTGAATTTCATTTTTCAAAACTCCTTATTAATTCCAATGTAGTTTTTCATATTCGCTTTGTTCTTGTCTATTCTTTGGTATTGAAGAATTTCCGTTGCGGACAAAGAAACTTTCGCTTCCTTCAAAAGTAACAAAAACAGGTTTTCCACTTTTTGAAATTAGGATTAGGCAAATTTCTTTATCATCAACTTTCGGAAAAGTTACTTTGATATACTTTTCAAAATAATCTCCGAGATATTTTTTAATGACTTGCCTCAAATGTAATTCAAATCCGTCAATGTTTTGCTTAGTTAATGTTTGAATGTCTTTTTCAAGCCCTAGAGTGTTGTTGTCATCATCAACACCGATTATAAGAGTTCCGCCCTCTGTATTCAAAAAAGCGGAAATTGTTTTAGCAACAACATATTCTAATTTTTTATTGACAATATTTTCTTTTAAATCAAAACGCAAAGTTGATTTTATTTCCAATGATTCGTTTTCTCCATTTAAAATCAATTCTTTAATTTTATCTTCTTTCTTGTCTTCTTTATGTTTTAGCTCAATTCTTTTTTTCAATTCATTAAAAATTGCGTTTGCTCTTTTTTCCAAAAAGACCAGATAATCATCACTTATTACGCCAAAATTGTTTAGGTCATCAATCAAATGTGATTTTATTGAGGTTGGCAATTCCTCATTTTCGTCTAAGAAATCTTGAATATAAATTGACGGAGCCTTGGCTTTTATTTTTCTCTTGTTTAAATCGGCACTAACTAAAGTGATATTTACAAGGCTGTTCTCATTTCCAATATTGTTTTTTCTTAAATATGCCTTTGGGAAAAAGTGATGAAAGTTTTTACTATTCGCTACTTTTAACCAAGAATTATCCAAAATCACTTTTCCGTTATCTTGAAAATCCTTTGGTTCGTGATAAGCAAGTAAACATAAAATTGCCTTGCAATAACTACTTCCAGCGCTAAAGCCTGTATCAATTAAGTCTTTTGGAGAACTCAAATAAACTTTTACATCTTCATAGTTTGGTCTGTTACCTTTTAGTATTTCATCAATTCTTTTTATATCCTGTGCTAATTTAGATTCTGTTGAACTTGAATAACGGAACGACAAAGACATTCTCCAAAAAAATTCTTCCAAAAATTTAATCTGTTCGCCTTTTGGTTTTTCTTTTTGGAAGTAAAAGAAATATGCAAATGGAACTAAAAGTGAATCGTAGGGTAAAATTGCTGAAACAGGAATACGATAAACAGAACGGAAATAATCAACGCTTTCTTTTAGTGCAGAAATAACATCGTCCCAAATATCAATTATTGCTTGTTTATCAAGTTGTAAAATCACTTTTCTTTTACATTCTTTATTTTTGCTTAAAATAAGAGATATAACACTTAAAATTACTGAACTTGAAATTGTGTCGTATTTTCTTTCTTCTAATTCTTTTAGTAATTTTTGGAATCTATCTTCCATATCAAAATCTTGTTCTTCATCATAGGTTTTGGCAGACATAATTTCAAAAAGAGTTAATGTTTGTCCGCCGGTATTTATTCTTGTAAATACTTCAATAGCAGAATCTATATCTTCTTTACGCAAAACGATTGTTGAAAAATCATAAGTAGAAAATGTTTGAGAATATTGATGTATTCTTTTGAATTGTTCGTCAGTATATTTTTCTTTTATTTCAAGCAGATTATCGTTGAAGTTTAAAATTTCGTGGAGTGTGATAAAAGCACCCTCTTCTGGCTTTTCCGAAATAACAATTTGGTCGTCATTGTTTTCAACATCGCCGTCCAAATCCACATAAATTTCTGAATAATCAGTGATTTTCTTTTCACCCTCTTTTTGGATTTTCGCACCTAAAAAAGCGGCATAAAGAGATGTTATTCTTTGTTGTCCGTCTAAAACATATTGAACTTTAATATCGTCTGGAATTGCTGGTAATTCAAGATTTCCGATGTTTTTAATATCATTTAATCTTTCGTTAGTTTCCCATAAAATAAAAGTTCCTATAGGATAACCCTTTAAGATGCTATCAAGTAGTTTTGCTGTTTTGTCCAAACTCCAAACAAAATTACGTTGAAACTTCGGAACCTTAATTTGTCCTTTTTGAATTTCCGAAATTAAATCGGTGTATTTCTTGGAATCTGGTTTTGGTTGTTTGCTCATAGTCATTCCCATTTAAAAGTAAAAGTTGTATTTATTATATAAGTTTTGTCTTTTTAAATAAATCGTTTTCGCAACGGAGTGGAGAAAACACCATATTATCCCCCTCTTTAAATAAAGAAAAAATCAAATTTATTCCCCTTTGAAAGCCTATCATTCCTTATTCTCCGTTAGAAAAATATTTTTTGAATTGCGTATAACGGCGCGCGGCTATGCGAAGTTTCGCAGGAAGAAAAATGGAGTGCAACGGAATTTTTCTGGAGGCGGAATTGCGTATAGCCGCTGTTGTACGATGTGCCGGAGCATAGCGGAGGCTAAGTCGTACAACAGCGGGAACCGCGCGCCGTTGTCCAAAATGTCGTAGCGAAGCGGAGGCATTTTGGACAACGTTTCGGCATATCTGATGTTTGCCATAGCGTAGCGGAGGCAAATATGGGTGGAGGCTTTTGTATAAAAGCCGTAACTAGATATGCCGTGTTATGTGATGTGCATGTTTTACTTTGATCCCGATAGCAATCGGGATTGCTCTAAAAAAGAATTTTAATTTTGTTTTTTTTGTTTTGGATTTTGGGCAGAGGGGTTAGGGGTGAATGCCTAAAATCCAAAACTCCTTATTCTCTTCAAATAAAAGGCAAAAAGGAAGGGGTTTAAGGGGAGGGAATTTTTGCCTTTTATTTGATGTCTCATTATTCTGTTTTCCATTTTGTTATTCCCTCAAACTCTTCGTCATCATTATAATCATAAACTATTGCAACGCTATATTTTGCTCTTGTTATGGCTACATAGAATTTACAGCGAGTACTTTCTGCAAGTTGTTGTGTATTATCCTTAATCCATTTTTTTATATCTTTTGTTGGGTAAATTAAAACTCTTTCAAATGTTAGTCCTTTAGATTTGCCGTAATTCCAATTAGGGAAAACAGCCTCTTTTTCTTTCAATATAGTAACCTTTGGATATTGTTTAATATAGGATTCTATATCGCATTCTTTAATCAAAAAAACTCCTTCGTGATCTACTCCTTGACGACACTTTTCACAATTGCATGGCTCGCATTTTTCAAAAGAAGGAAATAATTTTGCAGAAAAATCGCAAATAATTTGGTTATTTCTATGAGTTTTGCTTAGGGTTATTGCATCAATTTCACAGATATTTTTAGCACATTCTTGACTTATAAAATCATTAACTTTTCCATCTTTGTACTTTTTGTATTTTGTTGGGTGATGAGTAAGATAAGTTACTTGTCTTGGGTCTCCAACTAATAAAATTTTAGAAGATGAGCCAAATAATAATTTAATTATTTCCAGCTCCCAACCTGCTAAATCTTGCACTTCGTCAATAAAAATATAGGGATATATTCTTGCAATTCTGTTTATCACTTCGCTATTCATTTCTTCATTACTGCTTACAATAAAATCTGCAATAGTGTCAGAGCAAATCTTTAAACCTTCTTTTGAGGTGAAATAATATTGATAAAAATTATTTCCTTTTGCCCATGAATAAGTTTTTCCATTACTTCCTTTATATTTTGTTGAGCATTTGTCTGTAAGAAAAAAACCAATCTTTTTATTGTGTAGTTCATCATTTAAAGAACTTTGGAAAGGCCTTACTCCATGTTGTAATAAAAACGAAAACCAAGTTTGAATTGTTATGTTTTTCGGAATACGACCATTAAATTTTTTTCTAATTTCTCCTTCATTCGCCTCTGTATAAGTTGTAATCAAAACATTTTGATCTTTAATGCTCTTTGCTTGATTAACAAGATAAGTTGTTTTCCCTGATCCTGCAGCTGCGATGATTAGTTTATTGTTGCACATATTCCCAACTGATTGCATCTAAAATATATTGAGGAAAATTTATTATTTCCTTTGTTTCAAATATTTTCAAAGCACAATCTGTTTTGTTGTCATTCTTTTGCATATATTCACTTATGCTTTGTTGGTCTGGATAGCTACTTTCATCTATGTCTAATATAGTCCTTAATGTGCCGAGGTTGTCCTTATTCGCCTCTACAATTTGTGGTTCAAGTGTTTTAAGATCATTATTATTACTAGCACAAATTTTTATTGATGAGCAATTTTCAAAATCCTTGTATTTTTGAGTAACTTTGTTTTCAAAATCACCATCATTATCTGTAACGACGGCAACAGGCTTTTTGATTTTTTCAGCAATTTCTAAAAATCTTTTGAAAGACAATCCCTTAACGGAAATTACATCAACTTCATCTTCAATCGGTAGCTTATCTTTTTCTTTACAGTATGCTTTCTGAATTATCAGCTCATCTGATGGACCTTCAACTAATATTGCTTTTCTACAAAGAATCAGCCTCAAAGTGTCATAACCTGATAATCTTTGAAAGTATTTTTGTGTATCAGAACTTAATTTATCAATTCTTGTTTCTGATCTTTTTTCTGTTGCTTCATCTCTACTTAACAAAACTAAACTATCCAAGCCGAGTTTATTTGCTACAAAACTACTATGCGTGGAAATAATAATTTGCTTGTCATTATGATTTTCCTTTATGTATTGAATTAGTTTATTGAGTTTTGAGTGGGATAAATGGTTTTCTGGCTCTTCAAGAAGTAAGATGTTCGCTTCCTGCGATTTTTTGTGATGAAGTGCTAGTTTTGTTTTTATCAAACATTGCTCACCTCTCCCAATGTTTGTAAATGGTATATCGTCTAAGTATGTCGTTAAACTTGTTTCCCAAGCATTTTTTGAAGATAGATCAACCGATAACTTTATGTTTTTATCTGAAATTTTATTATTTTCTTCACTATTCAATTTATTGTTTATCTCTGTAATACTTGTTTCTTGAGAAAATAATTTTATAAGTTTTCTATGGGCCAAAGAAACTTTTATCTTTTCATCTTCTTCTAAAAGATCACGAATAATGCGTGAAATATAAACATCTGATCCGTTTTGATAACGACTGTTCGTTGAGTCTATTAAGTGTGATTTAAAAGGAATAATTTTAGGCGTCAGCCTATCATCACGAGCAAATGAAGACCAAGCAAATTCATAAAATTCTATCGGTAAAGAATCAATATCTTCATTAGAATTTAATAAAATGTCATATTCTGTTTTATATTTTTCATTAAAGGAAATTAAAAATTGTATACCGCAGGCTTTTTGTTTTGTACTATTCCCATTTCCTTCAAAAAGAGCTTTTACGGAATCATCTTCAATTTCAAAAAATAGTTCGATCAAAATATTTGGCGGTTCTGATTTATCCTCTGTTTTAAGGCTTTCTAAGTATTCTTTTACAACAGTTGAATTAAATAATGATTGTGTAAGCTCTGAACCCAAATATTTACCATAAATCCAGCCAGAAATGGCCAAATGAATTGCTTCCAAAATAGTTGATTTCCCCGCTTCATTATCGCCAACCAAAATATTGAGCCCCTCATTTAACTTTAAATTAAACTTGCCTTTGAAGCATTTAAAATTCTCAATATTTACTTCTTTGATATACATTTTGCTTGCCATAGTTATATTTCACTTAAAACATCAGAAATTTTTATTTTATTACCGATTTCCTTTTGCTCGATTATGTGTCTTACACAACATCTCGCAGTTTTTAATATTACTCTTGCCGCCCTTACTCCAAGCCGAAACATGATCAGCGTCCATATCGCTCAAACCCCAAATTTTCGCTTTGTTCGCGTCGTGTCCAATAGCACAATATGAACAGTTTGATTTGCCGTTTTTTTCTGCCTTAGCGGTTTGTGTTGCATAAACTGCTTTTTTTGTTGCTTCATCAAAAATTCGAACTTCAAGCAATTTTGTATCAGCAGAACCACCTAGAATAAATTCAAAAATACCTTTGCGGTTTTTGATATATGGATCTCCATAAAGTTTACGCACTTCGACTGATACTTTCTTGGGGTCATAGGCTTTTTTGTGATACTGCTCATACAGTCGCCCCCATTCAAGTCCGCACATCTCGCTTTCTACATCGGTAAATACGCTTGAGACCCAATCGATCACACTGTTGAAATATCTTTTTAACTCATTGATATTTTTGTCGTTGCGATGAATGCTCATGTAGTCATCGATATTTCCCTTACTCACCCAATCTAAAGCCCTCTCGAAAAATGCTTGTCTGTTTGCACTACCTTTTATGTAAGCGCTCCATATTTGAATTTTGGCTATTGCTAAACTCTTCTTTACCCAGTGTAACGAATGGTCCGGAATAAATCGCATTTAGCAATTCTTGGGGGACGAGCGGAACTCCAGCAATATTGATCGTCTTAAACCATTCTTTTATTTGGCTTTCTGTTCCCTCACATTCATAAATGAGTAGTTTTGTTTCCAATATCTTATCTTTTTTGTCTTTTGCCATACCGCCAAAATACTGCTCCATTCCGTTTTCGTCTTTAATGGCAAATTTGTCGGTAACAAATCGTCCAAGACTGGTGATTCTTTGTTGTCCGTCTAGAACCTCAAAATTACTCTCATTCGCTTTATTGAAATAAATCAATCCTATCGGATAACCCTTGAGAACAGATTCAATGACGGCCATTTCTCTTTTACCGCCGTCTAGGGCATAGATATAGTTTCGCTGATATTCTGGCTGAATGGTAAGTTTGCCAGCCAAACCAAACAAACCTTTGCCTTCAAGTTCATTATAGACAAATCCTTCGCAAATATTTTTAACAGTAGTGTTAGTTTTTAAAATTGTTTTCATATTATTTTTCCTTATGTTGTATAAATATACGAGTATAAAGTCTTTTGCCATTTACATAACCCCTGTCCAATTTACCTGCCCATTTGGGATTAACTAATTCAGGCAATAAACCATCTTTGATATTGTAATCACTTCCTAATATCTCAAACTGATCAGGGTTATATTTATCAAGAAAACTGATTGGCACGCCCATTACTCCTTTGTAATCACTAGGGATAGAATCAGTAAACGGCACTTCTATGGCATTGTAATTGTCATATTTCTCATACGTTTTTTTGCCTTTAAATTCTTTGTGCTTGCTGTATTTCAAATTTTCTTCCATTGTCATAAGTGGTAATGGTTGGTGGCGTCGTCCATGATCAAGGTTTGTGAACCAACAAACATTCCTAAATTTAACCAAACCAGTTTCTGGCATATAAACTCCCTCTCCATATTCTTTAGCAAAAGGAGTAGAAAAATAAGCATTGCCAGCATGAAAACCATTTCCTAACCACAACTTATTATCTTTAATTATCGGAAATATTTCTTTACCAGTGATCGTATTCATATTACCGATAATGACAAACTTTTTATTGTAATCAAAAAGTTGTTTAACATATTCCCGAAATAAACTGAACGGCGGATTTGTTGCGACGATATCAGACTGTTTAAGAAGACTCACGCATTCATCGCTTCGAAAGTCGCCGTCGCCTTCAAGTGGCGTCCATTCATTGTGTTTGTTTGCTTTTAACTGTTTGGCAACATCCTTCAAATTGAATTCGCCGTCGCCGTCTATGTCGCGCACTTCGTTGATAATAAATTTGTTGGCGGTTATCTTGGGACGGCCTTTTGATTTCACAAGTGTTTTATCATCGCCAAATAATTGTAGCTGTGTGTTGGCGACAGGTGAGGGTTTATAGCTCGTAGTAATAAGCTGTTTCAAACCAAGTTTATTGAAATTGAGCACGAAATAGCGAAAAAAATTGCTTTCAAACGGATCGTCGCAGTTGCAATATACTCTACCTTGCCACGAAACACATCGGGGCTGTATTCCAAATACGCTCCAATCTCTTTTTGAATATCGCCGAACTGAGTATAAAACTCGTCGTTCTTTGTTTCTTTTGCTTTGTTAAGATTTTTGTTTGCCATAATTGTATATCCAATTTAAGTAATTGTATTGTATTCGTTTTCCCCTTATCAATAAATCGTTTTCGCAGCGACAGCGGAGAAAACACCTTATTACCCCTCTTTAATTAATGAAAAAGAAATTTGAAAATTTTTTAAAACAATTGGGCGATAGCCCAAAAAAAGAAAAGGAATATTTCAGCTAACGTTTCAGTATATGCGATGTTTTGCGTAGTGAAACGGAGCAAAATATGGGAGAGCGAAGTGCAACAAGCGAACCGCATATACTGTGTTAGGCGAGCCGAACGAAGCGATAGCGGAGTGAGAGTGCAACGTGCCTTGCGTATTTTTGAAAAATTTATCCATATTATTCCGTTTTTGGTGGGCTTTTTATTGTATTTGATTTTTTTGTTTTGAAAAATGGAAGAGGGGCTGGGGGTGAATTCCATTTTTCAAAACTCCTTATTCTTTCTCGTACATATTTTTAAACTGCTCATAACTTCCAATTCTGGCAAAATTGATTTCAAAATTAGTATTATCTATTTTATCAATTCTTACTGAATCAATTCCCAAAATTTGCAATCTTTCGTAAGTCAAAAACTCTCCTTCTTTTAGCTTCAAAACATCTCTCAAAATCCATTGCCCTAACTCACGATTTGAATATGACATAAGGGCTTTTCCGCCATCTTGGCACACTTTTGATTGCATTATATTTCCATTTGGTAGTTTTAAGTCAAAAGGCGTTTCTCGGTCAGGGAAAAAACTTGGAAAATTTTTATGAATTTCCGCTGGGATCGGGATATAAACTTCGTTCGGATGCCTATCTCTTCCGCCTGCGTTCCACTGATTCAATCCGCTTTTTTCAAAAACTGTTTGATTTCTGCCATACAAAGGTAAATAAATTGTCTGTTTTATTTTTACTTCTTTTTCAAAATGCAAATCTGTTTTTTCAAGTAATTTTTTCAATTCCAAAAGTGGATCTTCTAAAATATCAACATTAAACTCATAAACAATCGGTTCGGTTATAAATCTTTTTGTAAGTGTACTTTTAGAAACTAAAAATGAATAATCATGCTTACCGTCATTAAAAGCAATTGAGCCTTTTCTTTCTGTTATGTTTTTGATATTAGAAATATCAACTTTATCCATTGCTTCCTCAAAAATCAAAAATTTTCCCTTATTTCTTACTACACAGTGATAAATTGAATTTTCAAGAGCATGAGCGTTTTCTGTAAATTCAATTCTGGCGTTTCTTAGTTCTGAAACTTTCTTTATTAAGTTTTCAGGAGATAGATTTTCATAAAGTCGTCTATCGCTGTTAAATTCGGCAACTTTCTGAAAAGTTTTGTTGTTATTTGCCAAAAAAGTTTTTAAGCCAATTCCTATAGCGTCTTTTTTTGCATCAGCCGAAACATCACTTCTTGATAAGTCCTCTGCACCAAAGGCACGACAAAAAACTTTTTCCGCAACTCGATAGTATAGATATGGAATATCAGATTCAGAAAAAAGATTAGAAAGACAACCAGCAATTTTTAGAAAATGCTCGTATTCTTTTTTTAATTCGGGTTTTTGAGTTTGAAAAAACATAATTTAATTAGTTAAAGCCTTTCTCATATTTTCAGCTATTTTTTGAATAACTGGTATTGAAACGGAATTTCCAAATTGTTTGTAAAGGTGAGAATCGGCAATATTGGAAAGTTTATAATTTTTTGGGAATCCTTGAAAATTAGCACATTCTCTTGGCGTTAATTTCCTAATACCTTTTCCATTTAAAACTAAGGGAACATTATGACCGCCCATTCCCATATTTGCCGTTAAAGTAGGACAGACATTGTTTTTATTTTCTCTGACATATTTTCTTCGCCATTGATAAACAGTATCTCGTTTTTTGACTTCTTTTTTCAATACTTCGTAAAGTGGTTTATCGTTGTAATAATATTTATCATCAACCTCTTTTTCTTCAAGGCAGTCGTGAATTGTTTTAGTAAGTTTTACTTTTTCGGGAAAAGAAAATTTATCGTGTGCTTTTTTATCCAAAAAACCGACAATGTAAATTCTTTCTCTATTTTGTGGAAGATTGCCGTATTCCATGGTATTCAAAACTTTTACCTTAACAAAATAGCCAAGCTCCTTTTCTAATTTTTCAAGGATAACCTTTAGCGTATTCCCTTTGTCGTGTGTTTTTAGGTTCTTAACATTTTCAAGTAGAAAAGCCTTTGGCTTTTTAGCTTTTAAGATTCGCACAATATCAAAAAACAAATTTCCTCTTTCTTTTTCGTCATTAAACCCTTGTTTATATCCTGCGATAGAAAAAGGCTGACACGGAAAACCGCCACATAAAATATCAAAATCAGGAATTTTTGAAGCAGGTATTTTTTGAATATCGCCTAATACCATTTGTTTTTCTATTTCAAATATTTCAGAAAAATTAAGATCAAAAGTTATCTTTGCGTTTTCATCAAAATCATTAGAAAAAACACACTGAAATCCAGCGTTTTCAAAGCCTATTTTTATTCCACCTATTCCTGCAAATAAATCTATAAATTTCATAGTTTAATTATACCTTTGTTTTAAATATAAATAAAATTCGTTTTCGGAGCGATAGCGGAGAAAACACCTTTCACCCCCCTCTTTAAAAATTAAAAAAATCAAATTCCTTATTTCTTAAAGCCCACCAAAAACATTTTAAATACAAATTTTTCAAAAATATGTCGCCTAACGTTTCTGGATATGCGATGTTGCGATAGCAATATGGGTGGAGCGAAGCGGAACCGCATATCCAGTGTTAGGCGATGTACTGCCCATTTTTATTCCTTATAATTCGTTTTCAATTTTTGTTCTTTATTAAATCTTTCGATTGCTAATTGAATCAACTTATCAATAAGTTCGGTGTAGGAAATCCCGCTTGCTTCCCATAGTTTTGGATACATGCTTATTTTTGTAAAACCAGGAATGGTATTGATTTCATTAATAATTATTTCGCCGTTATCTTTAAGAAAAAAATCAACTCTTCCCAATCCTTCGCATGATAATGCTTGAAATGTTTTTATGGCTAATTCTTGTATTTGCCTTGTAATTTGATCCGAAATTTTTGCGGGTATTTCTAAAGCAGACCCATTTTCATCGATATATTTGGCATCATAAGAATAAAATTCATGATTCGAAATTATTTCGCCAGGAACTGAAGCAATCGGTTTCTCATTTCCAAGCACTGAACATTCAATTTCTCTTCCTTTTATAAATTCTTCTAAAATTATTTTAGTATCAAAATCAAATGCTTTTATTATTCCATTCTCATATTCAGATTTATCATGAATTTTATTCACTCCAACTGACGATCCCATGTTTGCTGGTTTAACAAAGAAAGGTAAGCCCAATTCATCTTTAATTTTCTGAAAATCTGGGATTGATTCATGGGATTTTAGAACAATAAATTTGCCGATTGGGATACCCGCATCACGCAACAAGCGTTTCATGATATCTTTATCCATTCCTACTGCTGAACCAAGAACGCTTGCCCCAACAAAAGGCAGATTGGCAAGCTTGAGCAGACCTTGAACCGTGCCGTCTTCGCCAAATGGGCCATGCAAGATTGGGAAAACGATATCAATTTTTAAACTTTGACTACTGTTAGTAAAATTGGAAATCTCTCCAGCACTTTGAGGCACTAATGCCACTGAGTCACTTGATTGATTTAGTTTGATAAGCTTGGGGTCGTCAGCATTAAGCAAAAATTTCGATTCTTTATTCAATAACCATTTTCCGCTTTTATCTATCCCAATAAGGATTGGGTTGTATTTTTCTTTATTAATTGCATCAAAAACATTTTTTGCGGATTGTAATGACACTTCATGTTCAGCTGATTTTCCGCCAAATAAAATTCCGATGTTGATTTTTTTCTTATTCATAAATTCCCTTTAAAAATATATAAAAATGGGCAGTATTTCGCCTAACTCGTTTCTATACGAAAACATATCACATAAATAGCCGATTAGGAAAGATATGCGGTCTTGACGAGGGTGTTAACATTTTAATCATTTGGTCTCAAACTTTAGTGCAACTAAATTATTCAGTACTTAATCTGGTTTGTAATATTCAAGAACTGCTCTTGGGCGGTCGTTTAGTCCGCATCGCCTCATCTTTCTACAACTCGGACATTCTTATTTTTTGCTTCTTGCATATATTTAGAATTTCATCACTTATCCTTGCAGATAAAAGCCATTAATTTACAGTTTTTCTACTGGTTTACGCATATTTTCCAGATTTAATGTAACGCAAATACCATCTATATATTCTTCACCAAGCAAGTCATCAAACAATCTATGTAGAACTTCCCTCTGACCCCTATCCTCAAATAATTTTTCTGGTCCACCAGGAATTGGAGAAGATGAATCCTCCGATAGTCGTTTATATTTCCACTTTCCAATAGCTCGTCTTATATATCTTTCATGCAAATAAAGTAATGCCACATCATCTACATTCGCATCACCAAGTAAGCCTCTATCAAAAATAGCATCAGTCATTATCTTTCGTTTGTTCAACACCTGTGTTTTTCTACTCATCAGTGTAAACTGAACAGCAATATCTTCACTATTTTCACTGTCTTCTGATGTAGATTCTATTTCAACACCCCTAATATGTTTCTTTATTCTTACAAAAAAATCTATTTTATCCACCACATCCTCAAATACATCTGCCCCATTTATTTCAATAGGTAAGATTCCATCAATTGCAAGTTTTCGTAAATAATTTTTTACAAAAATTTCCCCAAGGTGTCCTTGATCTAAATCATACACAACCTCCATATTCTCATATCGCTCGGCAATTGCTTTAAAAGACTCCTGATAGTTATTCTCTTTATTTTTTTCAGTATGAAGAATTTGCGCATCCAAAAACTCAGATAATTTGTTTTTTGCTCGTTCGATAACGTAATCTTTTCTAACTGTCCGAGGAACGGTTTCAGGATCCAAGGCATAACCAATATTCCAGGAAGCATCGGTCATAATATCCCCTAGCGTAACTTCTACTTCATGACCAAGTTCATCCTGCGCAATGTAAGTTCCATTGTTATATATAACTTTCCAAAGATACTTTAAATCAGGAATCACCTCTACGTTATTTTCAACCATTTTTATTCTATCATGTAACTCGGTCATCACCCTTTTTTTTCTGTTTCTGAATTTCAACCATAGTTCCATCTTCCTCACTATCCTTATTTTCAAGCAAATTTCTATTAAGATTTCTTAATTGACTTTCAAATCCTTTTCTCATAAACATTTTTATTGAACAAAAATATCACAGTGCTTCATATTCTTAAATAGACAATTTTGATCTTATTCTGTACTACCCCCTACTCAAGCGAATAGGGGTGTGTATAATTAATTATTTAGTACCCAAACTGAATAAGTTAAAAAAGTCGCAAAACTCACCCAGCTTACATACGGCACCAACAGTCCGGCGGCAATTTTATCGTGTTTATAGAGAAGTCCAATAATCAGTGCTACACTTAGTCCCAAAAATCCAGCTTCAAAGATAGCTGGTCCGAGCAAATGGAGTCCGAAGAACATAACGCTCCAAAGTACGTTGAATAAACCATTTACTACGAAAGCCAGATATATAAACTGCCTGTCGCTGGCCGATTTTACTTTTCGGCTCACTCTACTTAAAGAAATAGCTGAAAGTATAAAAATCAGAGTCCAAACTGTCCCAATAATAGAACCGTCTGGCGTAAAACTTGGTAACGTGAGTGAGTCGTACCAAATCATAGAAGATCCCGTAACAACACCCCCAAATAGTGAAACTGCAACTACACCACAAATTATGTAAATGTCGGAGATTTTGAAAAATTTCATATAGCTAATAATACTCCGTTTTAGTAATTATCGTAAGCTCATATACAACACATTAAATAGGTATTCGGCCACACTTAAAATCTACTCTGTTCTTACTGAACCAAAACATATTTACGCCGTGATTCAACACTGAGATTCTTCGGTGTGGTTCACGTTCACCTCAGAATGACGAGATAATGAGATTCTTCGCCACAATCCACGCCAGGCTCAGAATGACGGTTTGATTTTGATAATGCGATGTGTTTTTTCATGTCGTTGTTTTGATTAGTCGCCCTTCACCCATACCGTCATCCTGAAGCGAGCGCCAGATTACGCTGAAGGATCTCCTTCGCTCTGTGCTTAACCAACATTTGCTTAGTAATCCAGCACTGAGATTCTTCGGTATAATCCACGTTCACCTCAGAATGACGGGGTTTGTGATTCTCTTCGAGGTGATCAAACGCCGCGCTCAGAATGACCGTTTAGTTAATCTAATTTTTCGACCCGCATCCATACCGTCATCCTGAAGCTGACGTTGGCTCATGCTGAAGGATCTCCTTCGTTCTTTGATTATCAAAAACCCGCCTTAATAATAAAAACAGCCGAAGCTGTTTCTAGAATTTATTCCTATTTCTTCTCCTCATCACCCTTCAGTACCTGCTCAACCATTTCACGTACACGGTTGCCGTCGACCATACCTTTAAGTTTTCCCATCACCGCACCCATTGCTTTACCAATATCTTCAGCTGTTTCAAAACCACCGTCGCCAAGTACAGCTCGAACTTTTTCTTCAAGCTCCTCCTTACTCATTTCAGCTGGCAAATACTTTTTCAGCACTGCAATCTCTGCTTTTGAAGAATCAACTAAATCTTCACGAGCAGCTTTTGCGAAGTCCGTCATGGCATCTTCCAGTTTTTTAACATCACTTCGAATAGCCGACAAAACATCGTCGTCTTCCATTTCTCGCTTTAGTTCGATCATCTTATTTTTCAAAGACGCAGTCAGTAACCGAAGCACACTCAAGGTTTGGCTATCTTTACTTTTCATCGCGGTAATAAGATCTTCTTTGATTTGAGTGTATAAAGTCATATTATTGTTATTTAAATCAATTATACAAAACTAATAAGTTTTTTGCGAATTTTGCTTTTATATATTCCCGCAAAGCAAAAAGAGCTCCTCAGAGCTCTTCCTTGCTTATCGTCGACGTCGTCCACGAAGTTCTTCATCGGAAATTTTTCCAGTTCGGAGTTTGTAAGCAAACTCCTCACCTTTTAGAAGTCGGCGGAGTGCGCTTTCCTTCACTTTATTTTTTCCAACAGCTCTTTTGTGGAATCGGCCATCGCGAATAGTAAGAATCTTTCCGCTTAGCTGTACACGCTTTGTAAAGCGTCTAAACATTGCGTCAAAGCTTTCTCCTTTTTTCTTTGTGATGTTGATATCAGACATAATTTTCACCTCGCAAGGAGTTTAAGATATTTCGTGTAAGTTGTCAAGTTTTTTATCTCTTGAAATAGTTTCACTAAAACACTACTAAAATCCTTCAGAATAGCTAATTAATTATTCAGTGATCGCTTAGCAAGCTCCACAACCTTTTCAATTGGTACAATTTCCTGACCTCCACTTTCCATATCGCGAATAATCACAGTTCCGTCCAAAACCTCCTTCTGACCAAGAATAAGAGTGATCTTAGCTTCTAACTTATCCGCCATCTCAAGCTGAGCTTTTAGTGAACCTTTACCAAAGGCTTCGGCAGTTACAATTCCTTCAGCTCTAAACTTTTCGAAAATCGCAAGCCCTTTTCTTCTAGCCGCCTCACCAAGCTGAGCAAAGAAAACATCAACTTTTCGGCGCTTTGGCACATCAATTCCCTTGTGTTTCATTGCGTTAATCACGCGCTCGATACCAACTGCAGCACCCATAGCTCCTCCAGCCTCAGATCGACCTCCGAGCTGTGGAATGAGCGAGTCGTAACGTCCACCGCCGGCAAGTGAAATTGTTCCCTGTTTGCCTTCTTTGTCGATAGCTACGATTTCGAAAACTGTTTTACTGTAATAATCAAGACCGCGAACCAAGAACGGATCAAGTTCGTATGGTACTTCCACCTCGTCTAGATACTCAAGCACCTTCATAAAATCAGCCTTTGATTTTTCATCAAGGTGATCCAAAATCTGCGGAGCGTCTGCCTTAAGTTCCTCGATCCCTTCCTCCTTACTATCAAGAAGTCTGAGCGGATTTTTTGTTAGACGTTTTTTATCGAGTTCAGACAGTTTGCTTCTGAACTGTTTAAAATAACTCACAAGTTCCATTGTGTAACCTCTTCGGATATCTTCGGTTCCAATTGAGTTGATCTTTACCATCACGTCTAGACCAAGCTCCTGCATCATTCGCACACACACCAAGATAACCTGAGCATCGATAATTGGCTCGTCTGATCCAATAGCCTCAAGACCCCACTGCCAGAACTGTCGATATCTTCCAGCCTGTGGCCGATCGTATCTAAACATTTGGCCAATGTAGTACATTTTTACTGGCTGAGGCATATTGAGCATTCCGTGTTCAATATAGGCTCTCGCAATCTGTGCTGTTGCTTCTGGTCTTAGAGTCACGCGATCATTGCTCTGATCAGCAAAACTGAACATTTCTTTTTCTACAATATCTGTTCCTTTACCAACTGAACGCTCGAACAAACTTGTTTTTTCAAGCAGTGGCAACCTTACCCGACCAAAACTGTAATCATCAGAAAGCTGACGCGCTTTATCTATTACCATGTCCCAGTAAAACTGTTCGTCCGGCAACACATCACGAAAACCTCGCAAAGTGTTTGGCACCTTTACTTTTTTAGCTTTTGGTTTAGCTTTTGCCTTTGGTTTGCTTTTAACTTCTTCTTCTTCAACTACTACTTTTTTCACTGCCATAATATATTGTTAAAAATTGTAATCTGGAGTTTTAATACTGCCGATTTTTTCAAGAGGTAGACCTCTTAGCCAAACTTTACCCACAATGTCTTTTACATTCACCGCACCAAATCGTCTCGAATCAAGACTATGATCACGGTTATCACCCATCACAAAATACTCATCCATTTTCAAAATTATATCAACGGTTCCCTGAGTTTCTTCAACGATATAATCTTCCTCTAAAACCGTCCCCACTTTAGCGTCCGCGTTTTCATAAACTGTAATGACTCCATTTTCGATTGTTACACGTTCACCAGGTAAACCAATCACTCTTTTAATATAGAATTGATCTCGGTTACTGGGTGGGATAAAAACAACCGTCTCACCTCTCTTTGCTTCTCTAAAATCATAGGTGATTTCGTCGATTATTAAGTACTCCGAGTCAAAATAATTTGGCTCCATCGAAGCACCTCTTACAATAAAAGGTTTTACCAGAAACGCTCTGATCGGCAAAATTATTGCAGCTGCAATAATGAGTATTTGACCCACTTCGAGAACAAACAGAACAACCGCACCAAGCGTTGCTCCAAATATTCGAGTCACAAACGACATATCTTCGTTTTTGTGTTTTTCGTTTAACATTTGGCTATGGTTAGATAAGAACTATACCATTATACCATAAAAACCTACTTCTTGCAAGCGTTTATAACTCGTACAACTAATGTCCTGATTATTAGAAATCAGTCTACTTTTTTTAGAAAAAATTAGTCACCGCACAAAAAAATGATTGTAAAAAATCATTTAACTAACTTCCATCAATAAGCCCGCTCCAATATTCTTAAATCAATATTTTTCCAAGTAAATAATATTCACAACTTCGAGTATTAAAATTAGACAATATTCAAAAATACGATATACTGCTTATAATTATGGATAAAGAACTGTCAGTCGATTTCCTTAAGAAAAAGTACAAACTTGCTCCTGAAAGAAAGCCCCGTAAAAATAAAAAGGGTCTTAAATTTTTAGGAGTATTTTTTGCTGTAGCCATACTTTCTGGCCTATTCTTTTCTTATCAGGTTGCCAAAACTCCTGTTAACGACACTCCAAGCACTGAAAGCTTTTCAATCTTCTCATCGGTAAAGCGATTTATGACCTCACGTGATAAAGAGTTGGTTGGTGAGCAAGATGATCGAATTAATTTTTTATTGCTCGGTGTTGGCGGTGCTGGCCACGACGGTCCTGAACTTTCAGATACAATGATTTTCGCAAGTTTTAGGCCAAGTACAAAAGAAATGGGCCTAATGTCGATTCCGAGAGATCTTATTGTTGAAATTCCAGACTACGGTTACCGCAAAATTAACCACGCAAACGCCTATGGCGAAATGGAAGAAGCTGGGACAGGTCCTGTAAAATCAAAGCAGGTTGTTAGCGAAATGCTGAGTCAGGATATTCACTACACTGTGAAGGTTAATTTCAATGGCTTTGAAGAGCTAATTAATGCCGTTGGCGGTGTTGATGTTTACGTTGATAATTCTTTTACCGACAACACCTACCCAACAAACGATGAGCTTGTTCAAACAATTTCCTTTGAAAAAGGTTGGACTTCAATGGATGGCGAAACAGCTTTAATGTTTGCTCGCTCAAGACACGGCAACAACGGCGAAGGTTCAGATTTCGCTCGAGCTATCCGTCAACAGAAAATTCTACTAGCCGTAAAGGATAAGGTACTTTCACCGAGCGTTATCTTGAATCCAGGAAAGTTAAATAAAATGATCGAAATCTTCCAAAAAAATGTTCAAACAGATCTTACTGTTTGGGAGATGCTGAAATTAGCTAAATTTGCGCCAGATATAAATTCAGAAAATATGGCACACCACGTGCTCGACGATTCAGCTACCAGCCCCCTCTACCCTTCAAACATAAACGGCTCGTACGTGCTTCTCCCAAAGAAAGATGACTGGTCAGAAGTTCGGAGCATTGCGGAAAATGTGTTTGCAAACAGTGACCAAAACAGCATCGGTGGAGAAAAAAAGGCTATTAATTCTGAAGTAGCAATTGAAATTCAAAATGGTACTCATATGAGCGGACTAGCTTTTGAAACTTCGCAGTTACTTTCAGGTACTGGTTTTAATGTTCAAAAAATCGGTAACGCTGATTCTAGAAGCTACAACAAAACAATTATCTACGACCTAACTGGCGGGACTAAAGCAAATGAATTAGCTATTTTAAAAAACTTCCTCGAAGCGGACGTCGCCCTTTCAACTGAAGGCTGGGTTTATTCAGAAGAAGTTGTTCCGCGTGAGTTAACAGTCACAACCCCTGGCGAAGATTATATTCAATCCGAAGAACCAATAGATTTTCTTGTAATCCTAGGTGAAGATGCGCAAAGTTTAGTTCTTCGCTAAGATTGACTAAAACTTCTTCTTATGGCATAGTTACGCTTCACAGCACAGTTTGCAGGTGAAGTATTATTTATAGAATTCAGTTGTTATATTTATGGCTAATAATAGCCAATAAAGCAAATTTAATTCTGTTACTTATTTTGTAGCATTTTTAAAGCGACTATATTTTGACATTAGTCGGTAAAATACAAACTAAGTTGTAATTCCTGTAAGTTTAAACAAATTAAAGGCTAATAAACAGAGGACTCTAAGTACTAGTAGCCAAAATACAGCTATTATTCTTCGAAGCTACGTATCCTCGCTTTTCGAAGCTACGTATCCTCGCTTTTCGAAGCTACGTATCCTCGCTTCTCATATGAAATATTCAGATAAGGCTCCTAAGATTGTGATTGTTGGTCGGACCAATGTTGGTAAATCAACGCTTTTTAATCGATTGGTTGAAGAGCAAAAGTCACTTGTTTCAGCAATTCCCGGAACAACCAGAGATCGACTTGAAGCCGATTGTATTTGGCGTGCTCAGGTGATCAGACTAGTTGATACTGGCGGACTAGACGTTAACCGTCAGGATGAAATAGAAAAGAATATTGAACTTCAGGCGAAAATTGCGATTAAAGAAGCCGACCTCCTACTTTTTGTTGTTGACGCTCAATCAGGTCTACAACCAGAAGACCGAGAACTTGCAAAACTACTTCAAAAAACAAACAAACCACTTATCGTTGTTGCAAACAAAGCAGACAACACTAAACTTCGAGCAAGTGTACAGGAACCAGAGTGGTACAAATGGTCACTCGGCACACCTCTCGCTCTCTCAGCAAAACGTGGCGTTGGAGCTGGAGATCTTCTAGATGTTATTTTTGAAAAATTAACAGAAGCCGGAACACCACCGGTTGAAATTTCAGAAATCACCTCAACCAGAGTTGCGGTGATTGGAAAACCAAACGTTGGAAAATCAACACTTTTAAACTCAATGCTCGGTGAGCAACGATTTATTTCGGCCGACAAAGACCACACAACCAGGGAACCAAACGACACAATGATCAATGTTGGTGGCAAAGATTACACATTAATTGACACTGCCGGGATTAGAAAAATGGCGCGCGTTCGGGCTTCAGAAGGCAAACTCGAAACCTCAGGTGTTGATCGAACTTTACGAGCTGTTAAAAAAGCCGATGTTGTCCTTTTCGTAATCGATATTTCAAAAGAAATCAAAACACAGGATAAATTTCTTGGTGGAGAACTAGCGGAAGCTGGTGCCAGTGTGATTATCATCGCAAACAAATGGGACAAAATTCCAGGTAAAGAAACTGGTACAATTAACGAGTACGAAGACTATATTCGAGCGTTAATGCCAATGCTTTCCTACTGTCCGATCGTGTTTACGGATGCTGTGAGCGGAAAACGAGTGTCGGGACTTTTCGAAGTAATTGATAAGGTTTTCGCTAGTCGCTTTACTCAGCTAGACGGAAACGAAACCCGAAAATTTATTTCGCAGGCGATTTTGAAACACAAGCCAAGTAAGGGTCGCGGAATCTCACATCCAAAAATCAAATACTTTGTTCAAACTGGAATCAACCCACCTACATTCAAACTTGGTCTAAAACAAAGTCGAAAAGATGCGCTAAATATTAGCTATATCCGCTTCCTCAAAAATATTTTACGAGAAGCGTACGATTTTGAAGGTACGCCAATCAGAATTCACGTGCACGCAAAAAAGAAAACGCACACCACTTAATTTATATTGAATTAAGATCACTCTTACTACTCAAATATGATTCTCATAATTGGCCTTGGTAATCCAGGAACTGAATACAGTGCAACTCGTCATAACGCAGGTTTTATAGCGCTTGATTACTTTGCAAACAAGGTGGACGAAAAGTGGTCAGAGCTAAGAGCCATTAAGGCGCAGGCGATTGAAATGAATGTCGATGGCAAAAAAGTAGTGCTCGCAAAACCAATCACTTTCATGAATCTGTCTGGTGAAGCAGTTCAGGCGTTAGTAGCTAGGTACAAAGTTGAGCCTAAAAATGTTTGGGTACTTCACGATGATGTAGATCTGGAACTAGGTATTGTTCGCGTTCGTTTAGAGGGTTCAGCTGGTGGTCACAATGGCATTAAATCAATCATAAGTGTACTTGGTACTCAATTCGGTAGAATTAAAATTGGAGTTGGGGCTACACCTGATAGAAGAAAATTAGAAGATTGGGTACTCTCAAAATTCACTAGCGATGAGCTTAAAACGCTAAACGAAGTTGCTGAAAAAATAAGTGATCTAATTTTTGAAGGCATCACTAAAGGAGAACTTACAGTTTCAACAGAAAAAAAATAAACTATGCACACTGTGCATAGTTTATTTTTATGAAAGATTTCCCATATTCTTGTATCAACAGGCTTTTTGTCATTATTTGATCTATAAGATAAAATGCCGCTATGGAAAATAATGATCGAAAATATTGGGTCGCGCTTAGCAATTACACGAAGTTTGGACCAGCAATGTTCGAGCGACTTTTAAATTATTTTGATTCAATGGAAGAGGCTTTTAAAGCTTCGCTCGCCGAGCTTAGGTCTGCTGGTATTCCAGAAAAAACAGCTGAAGGTTTTGTGCACTTACGATCAGAAATTGACGTTGAAGCACTTTGGGCACAAATTGAACGCAACAACGTTACGGTTTTGTTAATAACCGACGACGCCTATCCACCACTTTTAAAAACTATCTACGATCCTCCACCCCTCCTTTATATTCGCGGGAATTTACCAGCGCCCGAGGTTCCTCATCTAGCGGTTGTGGGTAGTCGTAAGGCGACGCCCTATGGTATTCGGGTAACCCGTGACCTTACAGAGGAGCTTGCTGAAGCTGGCGTAGTAATTGTCTCTGGACTAGCCTACGGTATCGACGAAGCTGCCCACAGCGCCACTATGACCGGTAAGGGTGTTACCCTAGCTATCCTTGGTTGTGGCCTAGGTATGCTAAATAGTCGAGGGCGTCATGTAGCCCAAAAAATTGTTGAAGGTGGCGGAGCTGTTATTTCAGAGTTCCCGATTAAGATGGGCGGACTTAGGCACAATTTTCCAATTAGGAATCGGATTATTTCTGGAATGAGTCACGGAACCCTGGTAATCGAGGCGGCAATTAAATCAGGCTCGCTGATCACTGCTAAATCTGCGCTCGAACAGGCTCGTGAGGTTTTTGCCATTCCAGGACAAATCTACTCCGAAACATCAAGCGGAACCAATCAGCTTATCAAAGACGGCGCCCATTTAGTGACTTGTGCCGAGGATATTTTAAGTGCGCTCCAAGTTGAAAGAATTGAAGCTAATGCTCTACCACCACTACCGCCAGCCAATAAAGAGGAGGCCTCAATTTTAGAACTACTTTCAAAAAATCCTATCCACATCGACGAACTAACCAGACAAACAGATCTGAACGCGTCTCAAGTAGCCAGTACGCTTGGCATCCTTGAAATCAAAGGTCGGACTCGCCAAATCGGTGGAATGTATTATATACTTGTCTAATCTAAACTCATTTCGCTAGCCTTATTTACTATTAACACTACAGTCCCAGGTTAACTTTATGGCTCAAGACTACCACCAGGCTTACGAAAAGCTCTTGTCACTAACTAACCTGAATACCAGGGCTTTTTCAAGTTCAAAAAAAGAGCTACGAGACTCCCTGAATCGAACTCGATCATTTTTAAAAGCCCTTGGTCACCCTGAAAAAAACCTGAAGTTCATTCACGTCGTTGGTACAAGTGGCAAAGGTTCCGTCGCTTACCTTATTCACCAAATGATCACCGAAAGTGAGCAAAAAGTTTTTACATTAAACTCGCCACACACAACAACGATCCTCGAAAGATTCTTACTTAATGACGGACTGGTAGACGCTAACACCTTTGCGCAGTGTGTTTCAAACACCTTACAGATTTATACTAGGTTTTTACAAAAGTCAGAGCCGTTGCTGTACAGAGAAATAATTACATGTTTAGGAATTTATCTTGCAAAAAAATCTGGTGCCAGGTGGTGCGTTCTTGAAGCTGGAATGGGCGGTCGCTGGGACAGTACAAACGTTATTCCGGTTCCTGAGGTAGCTATCATTACCAATGTAAATAAAGACCATACCGAATTTTTAGGCGACTCGCTAACCGACATCGCCACTGCTAAAGCGGGAATAATGAAAAAAGGTGGTACTGTCCTCTGCGGAGAGGTTCGGCCAAGTCTTAAAAAGATTTTTACCAAAGAAGCAATCAAAAAAAATTCAGCCTTATTTTTTGTACCTCCACCTCTAGAAAACCTTGTTCACCGTGATATGGGTCCTGGTATGCAACATAATGCCGCCTTGGCTGTTCGAGCAGGAATGGAGATCGGCATCAAAGACGAGATCATTAAAAAAGTTTTAATTACACCCAAACAACTACCTTGTCGTTTTGAAACTATGTCTTCAAGACCAATGGTTATTTTAGACGGTGCCCACAACCCCGCTAAAATTCGCGACACCGTTGAGCGGATTAATAGCCTTGGCAAAAAAGTCCACATTATTTTTGGAGCCACTTCCACCAAAGATGCTAAAGAAATGGTCAAGCTCTTACTTCCAGTAACTGAAACTTTCACAACTACAAGATTCACTGAAACCTTTAAAAAAGCAGCAAATCCTGCCGAATTACTTAAATTGATCCCAAGTACCAAAAGTCGCTCCTATCACCTCTTTCCAGAAGATGCCCTGAACGCTGTGCTCGCTAAAGCAACAAAAGATGACATCATTGTGGTGACCGGTTCACTCTATTTAGCCGGTGAATTACGCTCCCGCTGGGTTAGCGAGGCGGAGATTATTGAAAAGGCAAATAGCTTCAAAAGTTGACAAAACCATATTTTTTCCGCATAGTGGGAGCTATTATGGTTAAACTTCTTATCGTTGAGTCTCCAACTAAGGCTCGAACAATTACAAAATTTTTAGGGCCAGGTTATATTGTAACCTCTTCTTATGGTCACCTTCGTGATTTACCAAAAAAAGAAACTGGTGTAGATGTTCAACATGACTTTGAACCAACCTACATTGTACCCGACGATAAAAAAGCCAAAGTCACCGAACTTAAAACCGCAGCCAAAAAAGCTGACGAGATCTACCTGGCAACCGACGAAGATAGAGAAGGAGAAGCGATTGCTTGGCACATTGCCGAGATTTTGAAAATCGACCCAAAAACAGCAAAGCGAATTACCTTTCACGAAATTACTAAGACCGCAATTGAAGAAGCCTTACAGCATCCTCGAACTTTAGCGCAGGATCTTATTAACGCTCAACAAGCGCGTCGTATCTTAGATCGTTTAGTTGGTTACGAGCTCTCGCCTTTTCTCTGGAAAAAGGTGCGCAGAGGTCTTTCAGCAGGTCGTGTGCAATCGGTCGCTGTTCGACTAATTGTTGATCGCGAACGTGAACGTCAGGCTTTTAAACAAGATGAGTACTGGACAATCGAGGGTAAGTTCGACAAAGATGAACTTGAGTTCGATGGTAAGCTAGTTGAACGAGCAGGTAAAAAGTTGAAAAAATTAGACATTAGCAACGAAGCAGAGGCAACACAAATTGTTTCTGATTTAGCTGGTGCTGAATTTAAAATCGGTGCAGTCACTAAAAAACAAAGTACCAGAAAACCACCTACCCCACTACACACCTCGGTTTTACAACAGGAAGCCAACAACAAACTTGGAATGAGTGCCAAGCAAGCAATGACGCTCGCGCAAAAATTATACGAGACCGGAAAAATTACCTATATGCGAACAGATTCTTTGAATCTGTCGGAGAAGTTCCTAAGCGAAGCTCAAACTTTTATTTCTGATAAATTTGGTCCTGACTACGCAAAGGGAGTTGTTGTGTACAAAACAAAAAGCAAAGGAGCGCAAGAAGCTCACGAGGCTATTCGACCAACCGATGTTTTAGTAACACCAGAGTCACTTGAAGGCACGATTGATGTTGGTCTGTGGAAACTTTACGATCTTATTTGGCGACGAACCGTTGCCAGCCAACTACCTCCCGCTAAACTTGATCAAACAGCCATCGATATTCAGGCGAAGGAGTATATTTTCAGAGCAAACGGAAGCACAATTGCCTTTGATGGTTTTATGAAGGTCTATCGCAGTGCTAAAGAAAAACTCCTACCTAATTTAGCTGAAGGTGACCCAGTAAACGTAAAATCAATCTTGCCAAATCAGCACTTTACTGAACCACCTGCTAGATATTCAGACGCTACACTCATTAAAGCGCTTGAAGAAAATGAAATTGGTCGCCCATCAACCTATGCGCCAACCATTAGCACAATTGAAAATCGCGGTTATATTGAGCGTGATGACAATAAAAAACTAGCCCCAACCGATATCGCGATGATCGTAACCGACCTACTTGTTGAGCATTTTTCAACAATCGTGAATCTTGAGTTCACAGCTAAAATGGAGAAAAGTTTGGACGAAGTCGCAGAAGGTAAAATTGACTGGGTACCGATGCTAAGAGAATTCTATGTGCCTTTTCATAAAAACTTAGAAGAAAAATCCGAAGGTCTTTCAAGAGAAGAAATTGCACCACCGCGCGAGCTCGGTGTTGATCCAAAAACTGAAAAAACAATTTACGTGCGGAGCGGTCGCTTCGGTTCCTACATTCAAGTTGGTGACTGGACCGAAGAAGACAGAAAAGCAAAGGTGAACAAACCAAAAAGTGTTTCTTTGACTAGAAATATGAATATGGAAACAGTGACTCTAGAAAACGCTTTGAAGCTTCTAGAGCTTCCGCGTGAACTTGGAGTAAACGATGAAGGTGAAATGATCACAGTGCTTATTGGGCCGTACGGACCATATATGAAGGCTGGTAAAATCAACGTAACCTTGCCAGAACAGTACGATCCCATAACAATTGAGGCCAAAGACGCGGTAGCGATTTTCAAGGAAGGTGCAGAACTCAAAAAACAGATGTTAAAACCACTTGCAGAGCTTGGTGAAGATCCAAACAGCAAAAAGCCTATCGTGATTAAAACTGGTCGTTTTGGACCATATGTAACCGATGGAAAAACTAATGTTTCGATCAAAAAGAGTATTGAACCAACTTCAATTACTTTTGATCAAGCAGTCGAAATGCTCGAGGAAAAACGAAAAAACCCGAAGAAAAAATGGGGCAAGAAAAAAGAAGCATAAAGCTTCTTTTTTCGTTAAAATCTTGCAAAAAAGCTAAATTCACGTTAAGCTTCAAAATCAAATAATTACTTGCCGAAATTTTGAATAATAGATACATTGATTGTATGACAACTGGAACAAAGGCAAAAACAGACTTTGAAGTCTTTAAGAAATCTCTAGCTAAGGATCGATACTCTGAAAGTGATATCGAGCTTCTTAAGCGTGCCTACGATGTAGCTGAGATGGCCCACGAAGGTCAGGAACGCCGAACCGGTGAGCCTTACTTTGTGCATGCCTTTGCAACCGCAACCAAACTGGCCGACCTTTATCTGCCGGCAGAAATCGTAGCCGCTGGGTTTTTGCACGACGTAGCTGAAGATACCGAAATCACAATCGAAGAACTTGAGGCAGAGTTTGGTGAAGACATTGCCGGTATGGTGAGTTCGGTTACCAAACTCGGGCACGTAAAATACCGAGGTATTGATCGCTATGTAGAAAATCTTCGCAAAATGTTCCTAGCCATGGCCAAGGATGTGCGAGTGGTCTTTATTAAATTTGCTGACCGCATGCATAATATGGAAACGCTCTATATGATCCCGGAAAGCAAGCGCCTACGGATTGCTAAGGAAGTAATGGAGATCTACGCGCCAATTGCCAATCGTATTGGAATGGGAGAATATCGCGGACTCTTTGAAGACTATGCATTTAAATATATCTCACCAAAAGAATATAACTGGACCAAGCATCTTCTAGAGCAACGTGTAAAAAAGTTTGGCTCAAGCATGGATAGAGCCTTAAAGGATGTTGATACTGAACTTCGAAAAAATAATATTATTCCCGACGATCTTCATGGCCGGATTAAGTTTTGTTATAGTTTGTCGAAAAAACTAGCCATGTACGGCAATGATATTAATAAAGTATACGATATTGTGGCCTTACGTATCGTTGTTAAAGACGTAAGCGACTGCTACGCTGCACTTGGAATTTTGCACAGTGTTTATAAACCGCTCTCTGGTCGAATTAAAGATTACATAGCTCAACCAAAACCAAACGGTTACCAATCACTGCACACCACAGTTTTTTCAGATGATGGTTCAATTTTAGAATTTCAGATCAGAACTACCGAAATGCACGAAGCAGCAGAATTCGGAGTCGCTGCTCACTGGCGTTACAAAGAAAAGGTGAGTCAAGATCGTCAGGTGATGTGGATGGAGGATTTGGCGCACATTCAAAAAGAACTCAAAAGCACAGACTTCATGGATAAACTAAACGAGCTGAAACTTGATATGTTTCAGGATAGAATCTTCGTTTTCAGTCCTCAGGGTGATGTCTTTGATCTTCCAGTTGGCTCAACACCAATTGATTTTGCCTACTGCGTCCACACCGATGTTGGAAATAAAGCTATCGGCGTTAAAATAAACGATGCTACAGCAAACTTAGACAGCACTCTCAAATCTGGCGATATGGTGGAAATAATCCTGAACCAAAGCAGGAAAAATCCAAACCCAGAATGGCTTAAATTTATAAAAACTCACCACGCCAGACTAAAAATTAACGAGTCCTTAAGGCGCGATAAAAAGTCCCTACTCCGCTCATTAATGAATCGATAAAATGACACCAACTGGTGTCATTTTTTTTTGCATAACAAAAAATTGACCCTAAGGCCAACTTTTTGCTTCTCTCGTTACGGACTCGCCTAAGTCAATTTTTTAATTATTTCCTTAAGCTCATCGCGTGAGTAAAAGTATACACTAATCTTTCCATTTCCGCCAGACATATCAATCTTCACTTTTGTCCCCAAACTAGAGCGAAGCTCATCTTCAAGCGCCAAAATATTTGGGTCTTTTTCATTGCTAGCCTTAGCCCTTTTTGATGTAGATCTAACCCTCTCTTCTGCTTCTTTGACCGTGAGCTCTCCAGACAACATCTGGTTAAATAACTCGTGCCGTTTACGCAAGTTATCCTCACCCAAAAGCGTCTTTGCCTGTGACTTTGAGATATCCTCTTTTTGTAAAGCGTCGAGCATTTCGTCATCAAGCTCGAGTAAACGAATTGTGTTCGCAACTGCCGATCGACTCTTCCCCACTCTCTCTGCCACTTCCTGTTGTGTAAGACTGAACAGATCCGCAAGTGACTTATAGGCTCTTGCCTCTTCAACGGTATTTAGATCCTGACGCTGAATGTTTTCTATGAGTGCTAACTCCAGCTTTTGCTGATCTGTTGCTGTGCGTACAATCACTGGCACAGCTGAAAGTCCGAGCATTTTAGAAGCTCGCAAACGACGCTCCCCTGCGATAAGCTCGTATCTACCATCACCCACTTCGGTAACCGTAAGCGGTTGCATTATCCCGTGCTCTTTAATAGAGCCAAGCAAATCCTCCAGCGAACTTGGTGAGAAGTACGAACGTGGCTGGTGCGGGTTTGCAACAATAAGTGCTGGGTCAATCTCAGTGATCCCTGAAGACTTAACAATTACATCGGCTTCAGTATTTGGTTCTGGCGCAATTTTTTGTGGAATTAATGCACCGAGTCCTCTACCTAAACCTCCTTGTGGTTTTGTCATAATATTTTATAGCTGTTCACGGTTCAAAAACTCGATCGCTAATCTTTCATAAGACTTATTTGCTTTGGAGGTTGGATCGTAGTGCAAAATAGTCTTACCAAAACTTGGGGCTTCTGCTAAGCGAATACTCCTAGGAATTACTGAGCGAAAGATTTTTTCTGGGAAATGTTTGTAGAGTTCCTGCAAAACTTGGTTCGAAAGTCGTGTGCGTGCATCAAACATTGTAATCACCGCCCCCATTATTTCGAGCTCTGGTTTGATGGATTGTTTTACTAGCTCAACAGTTTTCATAAGTTGCCCTAGTCCTTCGAGTGCAAAATATTCTGCCTGTACAGGAATTAGGACCGAATCAGCAGCCACCATACCGTTTATAGCCAGCAGACCAAGGGACGGTGGATTATCGATTATAATATAATCATAATTGTTACGAACCTCGAGTAACGCATTGTGGAGTTTACGTTCCCGACTTAGTTCATTAACGAGCTCTACCGAAGCCCCGGCCAGGTTTGGGTTTGCAGCTAAAACGTGCAAGCCATCGTGATCAGTTTTTTGAACTAGATCAAGCGCACTTTTTAGCCCAGCCATCGCCTCATAAGTCCCTTCAAGTCCCTGAGTATCTAGTCCAAGTCCACTCGAAGCATTCCCTTGAGGGTCTAAATCTACAAGTAAAACAAATTTTCCCAGATTCGCTAAATGAGCCGCTAAATTGACGGAAGTTGTGGTTTTGCCCACGCCACCTTTTTGATTAACCACTGATACTACATGTGCCATAATGAGAATATTATAACAAAAAAATGCGCTAAGCCAAAGCACAGCGCATTTCAAAGTCTATCTTTGAACGTGCCTGTACATTAATATTTTTGAGATTGTTATGAGCGGCACTGCAACCACAATCCCGATTATCGATATCCCTGAAATATAAGAGCCACCAGATTCAACAATTTTCACCAGAAACAGATCCCACTTTGCTCCATTGGTCAATTCCTTACTTTTACTTAGCGCTTCGATTGGACCCATATTTTTATCAACAACCAAAATTGGTGCCCACATAAACATAAGTCCGAGAACGATCCCAGGAATTATAAAAAACATTATTCCCGCAATCACCATTGCAGAGTACAAAAACATCACTGTAAAAAATGAAAAGATTTTTTTGTATTCCAAAAATAAATCCCCCACCTTCGCTTTATCATGATCGACAATATTAAGTACTAATTTAATCCAACCAGCCGATATGATCGTTAGCAGCGCAACTAGTGCAATCACCAGGATTGCAGATAGTACAAAGAATGACCAAGCTGGAAAATAACTTGAATTAACTAGTCCCAACATCAGAGCATACACGGCAAAAACCCCTAAAAAAGAGGCTGAAGTTGCCATAACACTTAAAATTAAGGTAGACCAATTGTCTTTAAAGTGACCCCAGGCTTTTCCGAGGATTTTATCGATGTAGAAATTGAAAAATGAATTATTGTATATTTCTTTAGACATACCGCTGTATATTAATAATTATATGTACTTTGAGTTGTATTAAGTTAATACAATTAAACCATTTTATACCCAAAATAGCCAGAGTGGCTTGACAAATTCCTCTAACTTTACTATTATTCTCCTGCGGGGTAGAGCAGTCTGGTAGCTCGTTGGGCTCATAACCCAAAGGTCATTGGTTCAAATCCAATCCCCGCAACCAAAAACACACATGATTTGCCATGTGTGTTTTTATTTATCCACAAGTCTATTCGTATCTAAGCGCATCAACTGGTTCTAGTTTTGCTGCCCGCTGAGCTGGATACAGGCCAAAAACCACGCCCACAATAGTCGCCACACCAACCCCCATCAGCACAGCAGTTAACGGGATAGTAGCCATCCAACCATCGACATATTTTGAAGCCACATAACCACCACCGAGCGACAATACTGCTCCAAGTAGAACTCCGATTATTCCACCAATCATTGTTAACAAAACTGCCTCAAATAAAAATTGGACTAAAATTTCCTTGTAAGTTGCACCGACCGATTTTCGTAAACCTATTTCTTTTGTTCGCTCAGTAACTGAAACTAACATAATATTCATAATACCGATCCCCCCGACCACCAGTGATATAGCTGCAATCGATGCTAGAAGTATCGAGAGCACATTTCCAACAACCCCAATAATTTCAACAGCATCGCTTTGCGATGACACTAAAAAATCATCTTTCGCGGTGTCGCCCGCTGGATTATCTAGATTGTGTGAGTCTCGCAAAAGCCACCTTGCTTCGTCTTTTGTGTATTCAATATTACCGTCCTTTGCCCTACCTGTTAAATAATTCACATAGGTATCCCCCACCAAATCTCGTTGTACAGAAGTAACTGGTAATGCCACCTGCATATCTAAATTCTGAAAAAACCTAGTACCCTGATCTGCCATAACACCGATTACTCGATAAGGAGTGTTCTTAATCCTTATTCTTTGGCCTACCGGATTTCTATCTCCAAACAAATCTTTGGCAATCTCGCTACCGAGTACTGCGACTTTTGCACCGGATTCAAAATCGGTTTTTGTAATAAATGAGCCAAGCGCCACATTTGCTGGAAAAATATTCAGGTACTGATCGGTAACACCAGCTATTTGTGAAAACTGGCTTTCCTGCTCGAATGTTACGGTTGTTGTAATATAAATACCAGCGTCAACAGCTGAAAAAATACCACTATTAACCCAAGCTTTGTAGTCCTTTAAATCAATCGTTTGTTCCACAAATGGATCTGGCGGACCACTAGTTGCAGTACCAGAACTCGGCTCTGCAAAAACTAAGTCTGCGCCTAAATCAGCCACCTGATTCAAAATCAATCCCTCTGCACTTCTACCAATAGAGAGCATCAAAATCACCGAGGAAATTCCAATTACGATTCCCAGAATAGTCAAAAAAGCCCGCGATTTATTTCTCGTGAGGGAGCTGGCTGAAGTTTCAATTAGGTCGGAAAATTTCATATTATTTTCTAAAACTTTCGGTCCGTCTTTTCTTTACCAAGGTATCTGAAACTATTTCACCATCCCTAACCCTCACAATTCGCTTCGCAAATTCAGCTGCCTCTTCTTCGTGCGTTACCATTATAATTGTTCGCCCCTGATCGTTTAGTTTTTGGAAAATTTTAAGCACCTCTAAACCAGAATTTGTATCTAAATTTCCCGTTGGTTCGTCTGCGCAAATTATTCCAGGTTCATTCACCAAAGCCCTTGCGATTGCTACACGTTGACGCTCACCCCCTGAAATTGTGTTGGCTTTAAAATCTAAACGATGTTCCATCCCCACTTCTTTTAATGCCTTGATTGCCCGTTTTTTTCGTTCAATTTTTGGAATCTTAGCGTAGATCATTGGTAGCGACACGTTTTCAAGTACAGTTGAACCAGCAAGTAAGTTAAAAAATTGAAAGACAAAACCAACTTCATCGCGACGCATCACCGCAAGTTCATCATTAGTTAATTTTGCAACATTTTTTCCTTTAAAATAATATTCTCCTGCGCTCAGGTGATCTAAAAAACCAATAATATGCATTATAGTTGATTTTCCAGATCCAGACGGACCCATGATTGCCACAAACTCCCCTTCATCAACTTTTAAATCAATCGCGCGCAAAACTGAAGTTACCACGTCTCCATTTGTAAATTCCCGCTCAACTTTTTTTAGTTCTACAAAAGGTTTACTTTTCATACTAAAGGATAGATACAATTATCTCCTCCCCCTCGTTAAGACCCGACAAAATTTGCACAAATCCACCGTCAGCAAACAAACCAGTAACTACAAGAATTTCTTTATAGTTATCTTGATCCTTGATTCGAACAACTGTTTCTCCATTATCATTTTTCAATATTGCCCGCCGAGGAATGTACACAGCGTTAGCTAGATTTTCGGTTTCAATTAAGATATTTGCCGTCATTCCTGGTTTTAAATCTGTAAGATTGCCAGCGTTCAAAAATATATCTACTTCGTAATAAATAACCCCCTCAATTTCTTTTTGTGCCGGATTAATTGCGCCAACATAACCATCAAATACTGAACTGTCGGAAAATGCATCAAAAGTTATCTTGACTTTGTCTTTTAGGGAAACCTTTGAAATGTCTGACTCCGCTATGTTTGCGACTACTTTAAACTGATCATCATCGGTTGTTTGAACAACAAATACTGGCGTTTGTTGACTCACTTGTTCCCCAACCTTTGCGTTCACTGCAGTTACCCTACCACTGATTGGGGCGATAATTTGAGCTTTTTCAAGTCTTGCTTTTGAAGCATCAAGATCAGCTTTAGCCCGGGCCACATCTGCCCTAAAAGTCGCTAAATCAACAGTTCGTGGATTAGCTTCAATCTCGCCTAGCGAAGCCTGCGCTTTTTCAAGTTCAGCTTTTCTTAAAGTCACACTCGAATCTGCAATACTGGTATTGCTTAACTGATTAGAAAGTGCTCGCTCGTACGCTTGTTTTGCTTTTGACAGAGCGTTAACAGCGTTGTTTTCTAAAATATTTGCGTCTAGCGAACTACTTAAAAAATTCTGCTTCACGGTTAAAAAATTTGATTCTTCAGTTTGAATTGTATTTCGCGCCAAGTCAATACTAGCCTTATAACCCTGCAAATCTGCGGTCGTAAAATCGATCGTGTTTGCTGTTGTCGCGTCAAGAACTTGTCTCGTATATAGAAGCAAAATTGAAGTATTGTGAAGAGCTCCTTCTACTATTAAAGCTCCGTTTTGAATTTCTTCATCTGTATTGTTAGCCGAGAGTTCAAATACAATTTCCTCCGCCTGATCACGTGATACCTGAGCTGAGCTAAAAGCGCGCTCAGCAAAACCCAATTTATTTGGATTCAGCGCAGATAGGTAGGGGTAAAAATTAGTGTTAATGATAGTATTTTCAACACCAAGAATTTCATCCGCATCTGCCATAGTGCCGCGAACATCTATAATTGCAGATTTAAGTGCGTTTGTATAATTCTCCCGAGCTTCTCTAAGGTTCAAAATATTTTTTGCTTTAGTATCCTCAAGTTCGCTTTTTGCAGTTTCAAGAGTAACTAAAGCCTCAGACACATTCGATTTTTCGATAATTTTTGTATTTTCAAGATCGGTCTCACTAGCCTGTAAGTTTGCCTCTGCCACTGAAACACTAGAAAAAACAACGGCAACAGACTCATTAGTAGCTCCGGCCAACTCTTGATTTAACTTAGCGTTAGCAATCGCTAGCTGTTGCTCTGAAGCTCGAACTTCAGCTTTTAAATCAGTCGCGGTTAAAACCGCTAGTATATCTCCAGATTCAACGATATCACCCACCTCAAAACTAATTCCATCAACCGTACCCGCAGTTTCGAAAGATAAGTCCACTTTTTGTATAGAAGTTAAATCACCAGACGCATCAACGGTTTGCATTAAATCACCTTTTTGAACCTGATAAAAAATATAGTTTTCTTTCGGATTTTTCTTAAGAGAAAAAATTAACGTAATTGCAATCAAAAATATGATCAGAGTAGCAATCCAAAACCATTTGTTTTTTAGTAGCTTCATAGATAAATGAATTATACTCTTTTTTAAGTTATACTTAAAATTTTCCACAAACAAAAAACTTCCGAAAATTCGGAAGGTTTTTGGTGACTGAGGAGGGAGTTGAACCCTCGACCTCGGGCTTATGAGTCCCACGCTCTAACCAACTGAGCTACTCAGTCATATTTTATTCTACTCTGCCATTAAAACAGATTGGTGCCGCGGGCGGGAATCGAACCCGCATGGGTTTCCCCACACGATTTTGAGTCGTGCGCGTATACCAGTTCCGCCACCGCGGCATAAAATGTGCGATTAGAATATCAAATATATATGATTTCGTCAACAATTATCTAGTCAGCTAAATCTTTCAATATTTCTAGAAAAATGCTATACTTTTCGCATTATGACACTAAGTACCCACACAGCCATTGGCGCAATTATTGGCTTTAGCTTCGGTAACCCTATAGTTGGTTTCATTCTTGGTTTTATTTCACATTTTTTAGTGGATATGATCCCACATGGAGATAGTGAAATCGCAGATCAATACAAGGTTCAAAAAGTAAACGTCAAAAAAATTCTAGCCTACATGATGATCGACGCCGTAACTGCAATAATTTTGATCGTCACACTTTTTGAAACCCGCTCAGCTGATAATACCGCTGTTCTCGGAGCTTCAATAGCTGGAAGTGTTCTTCCTGACCTACTTGTTGGAATTTACGAAGTAACCAAATCTAAATATCTACTTTGGTTCAACAGACTTCACTTCTTTTTCCATGACTACTTCATTATCAAGTATCACGACATCAAACTCCCCTACTCACTTCTTGGTCAGTTCATCTTCATCTTCTTGGTTTTTAAGACAATTTAAAAAAGAACTTCGGACCCCAAACTGCCAATGGTCATAATCACCCCAGCCACAACCACACCAGAAGCAATCCCGATAAACGCATACTTAACCGGCACCTTGAGTGCAATTGCTGAAAGTGTAGCTGTCCAAAGACCGGTTAGTGGCAGAGGTATTGCTGTAAACAGAAATAATGCGAGCGCTCCATAGCGCGCGTATTTTTTTTCAACTTTATTATGCGCCCGACTAACCGCGTTGTCTATTATTCTAGTGAGCCATGGCGTATGCTTTTTTGATAATTTTCGAAGCTGATCAAGACCATAGTACAGAGGAAAAAATGGAACCAGATTACCAAGTACCGCTAAGCCAAAAGCATTATAGGGGTTAACTCCCCAGACACGAATCGCCACCGGAATCGTTAGCCTAAGTTCTGTGATCGGAAAAGCTGATAAAATAAAAGTTGCAAGTTCCGGTGAGAATTGGGAAAAATATTGAAAAATAGCTTCAGTCATAAATATTATGGTTTTTGTGGCCAGCTGAAGACCTTAAATGCCCACGCAGCTAAACCCTTGGCTTCATTTACTCGCGCATCTTTACTTTCAGCCCCCATCACAACAACGTGCACAGCGTCACCCTCTCGATCAATTGTTGTAACTAGAACATAACCCGCCTGAGGCAAATAACCAGTCTTACCACCCACGATTTTGTAGCTACCCTCGTTCAAGTAACTGGCTAATAATTTGTCGGTATTTTCTATCGTAATTACCTGACCACTATTTTGAACTATCTGGATCGACTCTGAAGTCATATATTTTTTCAAAATTGACTTCGTTTCCGCAGTCTCAAGAAGTTTTATTAGATCAGTTGCGGTCGAGGTATTCGTTGCATCTATCCCCGTTGGGTCTGTAAAAATAGTTGAGTTCATGCCAAAGTCCTTGGCTTTTTCGTTCATCTTCTGAACAAAAACCTCCTTACTCATTCCCGAAAATCTAGCCAGTGATTCCGTAGCAGTGTTGTCTGAACCTACTAAACTCGCTGCTAAAACATCTTCGAGTTTTAAAGGATCGTAGAAGGCAAGGTAAATTCTACCTCCGGTCACCAAATCCAAGCTCGGATCTAGTGAAACTAACCGGGTTAGATCTGGTTCAGTGTCTAGGAACACAAGAGCACTCATAAGCTTCGTAACGCTCCCGATAGGCCTAACGTCATTTGGATGCTTAGCTAGCAAAACCATTCCACTGGCACTGTCTACAACAAGGGCGCTATGTGCTGTTGTTACAATACCGTAAGAATCTGTATCAATTTTGACTGGAAAATCTCTTTCAACTCGTTCCTCGGCAATTGGCAAGAAGTTAGTTGGAATAGATAGTTCTTGACCAGAAAACTGTGCGGACTCAAAACTACCAGCGCCAGCAATCCATTCAAGATATGCAGCGTCAGCAGGTAGTATTTGGATCATTGCAATAGCAAAAATCGCTTGTCCGATCAGTTTCATAAGCATAAACTACTCCTCATCTTCTTTAACCACCTCCTCAGTCTTCTCTCCAACCAAAAGGTTTTCAAGCATCTGACTAATCTTTGCATTATGGTGTAGACTCTCGTAATCTGGAAGCTCCTCAACACCATGCAAACCAAGGTGGCGTAACATTTCTGTTGAAAGCGTAAAAACATTTTGCATCCGAATTTCGTCTTCACGTTCCACAATAAGACCGCGCATTAGCAAATTTCTCAAGATTACCGAACAGTTAACCCCGCGAATATATTCTATTTCTGGCTTTGTCATTGGCCCTCTATAAGCCACAATTGTGAGTGTTTCAAGTTGTGGTTTTGTGAGTTCAGACTCTGTCTCCTCTTTACTCATCGAACTTAAGATGTCGGCAAAATTTGGATTTGTACCAAGCTCCACTGCTCCGTTTGCCACAATGACGTGAATACCTGAGGTTTTAATATTTCTAAAAACCTTTAAGTCATTAATTTCATTTTCAATCTCTGTTTCTTTTAGACCCAAAATCTTCCCGAGCTTATGAAAAGAAACCGGTCTTGCTGATAGTAAAAGGATTGATTCAATTTTAGCTTGAGTTTCGTTCATATTTTTTCAATTGCAATGTCGTTATCATCTTTTTGTGTAGCTCTAACCACTTGCCGTCTCACAAGCTCAAGTAAAGCCAAAAAGCTCACTACCACGTCTGGTTTACTTTTTGCACTTCTAACTATTTCTTTAAATGTCATCGAGGCACGGGTAGTAATCACACTTGTGAGTTCCTTTAACTTTTCTTCGATAGATTGCACCCTCTCGATACTGGCTTGCGACAATGCAAAAAAAGGTGCCAAGCGTTTCAACACCCAACCAAAAGCTAAATGTAGACTTTCGGCAGTAGCATTTGCCGGAATTACAAAACGTACCTCTTCCTCTTTCTTTTCGATTCTCGATCTTGGCTGTTTAAATATATAACCAGCTTCCTTAAAACATTCTTCAATGCGCTCCGCAGCTTCAACGAAAATACGATAAGCTCTTAGTTGTTCTTCGAGTGTTGTTAAGCCTTCCTCCTCTTCATCGATTCTAAGGTACGGCATTAATTCCCGACTTTTTACGTATATGAGGCGCGAAGCCACAACCAAAAAATCAGCAAGCTCATCGCCTGGGACTTCCGCTTTATCAAGATACGCTAAATAATCATCTGCAATCTTTGCAAGCGACACCTCTTTGATTTCCAAGGCCTTTTTATCCAGTAACTCCAGTAATAATCCTAGTGGACCTGAAAACGATTCCTGTTCAACAGCGAATGTCATAATACAGCCATTTTAGCACAGAATGAATAACAAAAGAAAGTTTGTTTAGCGCGTCTTAACAAATAACTCAAGCCTATTTCTAGAGTGAAAATCAAAATACCCTATAATTAGGGTATTTTGATTTCTTGGGTTAAATATCTAGCTTAATATGCACATCCTGAAGTGCTGTACTTGGCATTGCGCTTGGTGCATCCATCATATGATCGCGTGCGTTTCCGTCCTTTGGAAAGACGATCACTTCTCGGATATTTGGCTCATTTTGTAATATCGCAACAATTCGATCCATTCCAAAGGCAATTCCTCCATGAGGTGGTGCGCCATATTCAAAAGCTTTCAACATATGACCGAACTGATCATTGATTTGCTTTTCTGAATGCCCGATGATTTCAAGCACTGATTTGAGTGCCTCGGGTCGGTGATTTCGAATAGACCCACCACCAATTTCAAAACCGTTCAAACAAATATCGTACTGTGTTGTAATAATCTCCCCAATATTTTCCTTATTGAGCAGCTCTTGCATCTGATCAGGTTTCGGTGCACTGAAAGGATTATGCGTAAATGTCCAATGACCATCCCCACCTTTTTCAAAGAAAGGAAAGTCCACCACCCAACAAAACGCTAATAAATTTGGATCGTTTTTATCCGCTCGAATATCCGGACGGTCTGTACCATATTTTTTCATAGCCTCAGCATAAGAAATGCGTGGGAATGGTTTTTCCTGAATTTTCTTGTTAGGGTACAGCGTCTCCACTGTTTCAATGAGTAATCGCTCAATAACATCCATTACATCTTCTTGCTCCACAAAACTCATCTCTAAGTCCATCTGTGTAAACTCCGGCTGACGATCGCCACGCTGGTCTTCGTCTCTAAAACATCGAGCCATCTGGTAATAACGTTCAACTCCCGCCACCATCAGCAACTGCTTAAACTGTTGCGGTGACTGTGGTAGTACGTAAAATGTTCCTTCGTGCAGTCTTGAAGGCACCATAAACTCACGAGCACCTTCTGGGGTTCCTTTGGTTAGCATCGGTGTCTCAACTTCCACGAACTGCTCCTTATCAAGAAAACCACGCATGTACTGAAAAATTGAATTTCTCATCCGTAAGTTCTTAGCCATACGCTCGGTTCGAAGATCCAAATATTTATATTTCATACGTGAATCCTCACCAATACCAAAAGTGTCTTTATCAAGTTCAAACGGTGGAGTTTTTGCTTCATTTAAAACTTTAATGTTTTTTGCAAGCAGTTCAACTGTACCGGTGATAATTTTATTATTCACCTGCTTGGCACTTCTAGTCTGCACAACTCCCTCTATTTCAACCACCCATTCTGATCGCAGTGAACTGGCAACAGCATAACCCTCCTCGCCAAGATCACTAGGCACTGCCACGATTTGGAGCAATCCGTCTTTGTCGCGAAGATCGAAAAAGATAACTTTTCCCATATCTCGCCTAGCATGAATCCAACCTGCCACTTTTACTGTTTCTCCGGCCTTTAAAACCGTTTCCGATGTAAATATTCTGCGCATAACCGATAGTTTAATGTTGTCGCACCTTAAGGACGCGCAACCCCTTTTTAATTTTATATTAACAATACTCCTACATTACACGCTTTCTGGCTGGAATTCAAGCTCAACATCCGCCAAGATTCCCTCCCAAAATGGCCTATCATATCTACCAGGTAAGTGAAACGAAACTAAATCATGGACCATATTTGCAAACGACTCCATATGAACACCAGATAGCGCCAGGCGAATTAGGTCCTCGTATCTTGAGTCTCTTGCAAAGCGAAGTAATTTTATAACATCGTCCTCAATATTTCTCGCTGTAAACCATTCCTCTTTATCTGCACTCACACAGTCTGAACAAACTAGACCACCCTTTCCTGCGTGCCACCTAAAATCAGATGGCGCAATTTCATTTCTACAAGCTAAACAGTTTACAAGTTCAACATCGTAACCCGATCGCTTCATTAGTTTTAACAAAAAAGCCCCTAGTAAAAATGTCGATCGAGTTGCGCTAAAATCTCTGCCTACATTTAAAAAACTTAGCCAATCAACTAAATCTTGATAAGAAGCCTGATCATCCGTCAATTCATGCGTATATCTATTTAGCAAAATTAACGATGACTGAGCTAGTAGTCGAGTACTAAGTTCATTACTGATTTTTTTAAAAGTAAACTGTCGATCAACCGAGATAACCGTTGTGCTGTGCTGCCCCCTTATTATTTCAACGTCCACAACAGCAAACGGTTCCAGATGACTGGCAAGCTTCGCAAGTCCTTTTTGCGCCCCTCGACCTATAATCTCAAGCTTTCCGTGTGTTGGTGTTAAAATATTATAAGCTCGGTCCGCCTCCCTTACTGGCACAACTGTCAAAACGATACCTTCTGTTTTTATTGACGACCAACTCATAGTTCAAATTCTTCAAAAAGAAATAATTAGAAATTAATCTAATTATTATCAAAATAGCTCTGTAAAATCAGCATCGCAGAAAGTGCATCTTCCTCTGCTTCAGCTCCATATTCAGATTTTAAACGTTGGCTTTCGGCCGATGTAAATCGCTCGTCAACTTCGTGAACGACAACGCCAGAAGCAACCCGTAAATTTTCTATAAACTTTTTCGTGATATCGAGTTGATCAGAAGAATAATCACCTGATTTTAGAGGCACTCCAACTACTACTTCATCCACGCCTTCAGCATTTATTAACTTCAAAACCTCGTTAACACCTTCAACACCCTCCTGCCCTTTTGTCTTCTTAAGATAAAGCACCTCAACCGGCATCGCCACCTTTGTTTCACTGTCACCAAGCGCTATTCCAATTTTCCGTAAGCCAAAGTCAATACCAATATATCGCATACTATTCTATATTTTCATTAACGTTCGGCATGTTCTGAGCCTCCTCTGAACCTGGAATTACTAAATGCGCTGCATCTGGTTGAGCTATGAAGTCTGGTCTAACAACCTCTTCATTCACCTTCACTGGTAAATCTTTCATTGTTTCGTAAACTTTATCACCGTTATCTGCGTGCAATAAAGTGATATACATATAACCTGGCAACATCTCTTGCTCCAGATTAATTACAATATCCGAATGCTCCCCTGCTTCCAAATACTCGGATGTTCCGATGATATCCGCCGGTGATCTACCAAGTGCTTCGTGAATGGTAATAAAGCCAGGCGCTGCCAGAGAAGCACTTAAAGTAACGGTATTTAACGTATTTTGATCAGAAACTGTAATTAAACCACCACCAACATCAACTGGTCTGTAAGGCAAAACCTTTTCGTTGCTTGAACTTAAGAAGAAAAATCCAGCCGCAACCAAAAAGCCAACAATACCAAGTAAATACAATAAATCTTTTTTCATACTAACTGAATATACCTTATTTAGATTTTTACTTCTGGTAGTGGCGTTAGAATTTCGTAGCCAGCCTCGGTAACCGCGACTGTCACTTCAAAGTGACTAGCGTCCGAACCGTCTTCAGTTACAATCGTCCAACCGTCTTCATCTGTTGCGATTTCTTTAGAACCTGTTGTAACCGTCGGTTCAATCGCTAAACACATCCCCTTTTTAATCTTTACTTTTGGAAACTGTTTTGTTTTGTAGTTAGGAATATGCGGATACTCATGCACAGCATGACCTACACCGTGGCCAACTAAAGCCTCGATTATCCCGTACTTTTTTGTGTCTACCGCAGACTCAACCGCTGTTCCAATATCCGAAATAAATGCTCCTGGCTTAATCACTTCAAGACCTGCATAAAGTGAATCTCTCGTGGTTCGCAGTAATGCCTTCCGTTCTTTACTGATATTGCCGATCGGTACCGTAACTGCCATATCTGTTGCTAAATTATGTAGCCAGAGTCCAATGTCGAGTCCAACAATGTCGCCCTCTTCAAGCACAATATCACGCTCACCTATACCGTGAACGATCTCATCATTTTTTGAAATGCAAAGAGTAGATGGGAATGGATCAGCACCACCGTAGCCCTTAAACGAGGGTACACCACCGCCTGCGCGAATAACACGTTCAGCTTCAGCGTCTAGCTCTCGCATAGTAACACCTGGTTTTGCCATATCTACTGCAGACTGTAGAGCCTTTGAAAGCAAGGCGCCTCCCTCGCGCATTTTCGCTATTTCATCGTCTGTTTTAATAAGTGCCATAGTGAATCTTAGCTAGATTACAAGTGCTTCTTCTATCCGCTCTTCAACCTCTTCCATTGTTCCCATTCCGTCGATGACTTTTAACACACCTTGCGACTTAAATAGTTCAAGGACTGGTTTTGTTTCTTCTTCGTAAATTTCAAGTCTGCGTTTAATCTGCTCTGGTTCGTCATCTGCTCTCTTTTCAATATCAGCTCGACGCGCTAGTCGACGCATTGACTCGTCAAGCGGAACATTGATTAATATAACCGCTGTTGGCATATCAAAAGCTTTAAAAGCATTGTATTGCTCAACGTTCCGAGGATAGCCGTCCAAAATATAACCGTCCTGCGCATCCGCTTGTTCTAGTCTTTTCTTAAGAATTCTTAAAGCGAGTTCATCTGAAACAAGCTCTCCATCCTCATAAATGACTTTTGAGATCTCTTTGCCAAGCTCACCACCTTCAGTAATCTGATCCCGAAGCAATTGCCCCATAGACAATGCTGGAATACCTAATTTTTGACTTAACCTTGTTGCCTGAGTTCCTTTACCGCTTCCCTGAGGTCCAGCAATAAGTATCTTCTGCATAATTATTTTTCCGATTCAAACATATTATTTAAAATATCTCTTCTGTGGCTACTACTAATTAGGTAAGCAGCTTCAAGATGCCTAAGTACATTATCAACATCCCGAGGACCAATCAAGCCCAGGCGGCGAGATAGAATAATAATTGCTGATTCAACAAGTTTTCTCTGATAAGTATTCATTCCTATCCGGTAGATCACTCGTTGAATAGCGCTTTCGTTAAAAGATTTTCTTTGTTCTGCCATATGCTATAGTATAGCTATTTTTTAAAACTTTTGAAACAAAAGAACAGACCTGAGTCCGTTCTTTTATGTTTAATACTGTCGCATTGTGATCTGAGATTCAATCTGTTTAATCATGTCGATAACCACCGCCACGATAATTAAGATACTTGCTCCGCCGACCACCAAATTCTGTTGACCAGTGAAGGCCTGAACAATAAGCGGTAAAACCGCAATACCACCCAAGAATACTGCACCAGTTAACAAAATCCTGTTTTTTACCCAGTTTAGATAATTGGCTGTTTGTTCACCTGGTCGAATTCCAGGAATAAAGCCACCCTGTTTTTGTAAATTCTCCGCCACCTGTTCTGGTTTGAAAACCACAGACGCGTAGAAAAATGTGAAGGTAAATACTAGCAAGAAGTAGAGAACTCCATAGAATACTCCATTTCCGAAAAGTTGCAGTACAAACGTTGCAGCATTTCTCAAGAATTCAGTTCTAGCTTCAAGGAAGAACTGTGCAATTAGTGGCGGGAAAACAATGATAGCAATTGCGAAAATGATTGGAATCATTCCACCCATATTTATTCGTAACGGCAAATGTGACATTACTTTTCCAGCCCCACCTCGTGCATACTGAACTGGGATATTTCGTTGCCCTTCATTAATAATTACCACGGTAACCACGGTTACCAATGTTAATAAAACGAAGAGTAAAATATCACCTAAAGAATCACGTGTATATGTTGAAGCTACTTGCTGAAGGAAGGTTGGGAATCCGGAAATAATTCCAGCTAGAATCATAATTGAAATACCGTTTCCAACTCCTCGTTCGCTAATTAGCTCACCAATCCACATCAAGAAAATCGTTCCAGCGGTCATAGAAATGAGCGCAACGATTAGGCCAAAACCTGATAGATCAAAACTTGCTGTACTTCCAAGAACACCTCCAAGCCCCTGCTGACTGAAGATTGAAATTAGACCATAACCCTGAACAAGTGCTAACGGCACGGTTGCAAGACGAGTCCATCTGTTAATCTTCTGTCGACCAGATTCTTCTTTTTGCATCTCCTCAATTTGAGGAAAAATCATCCCAAGAAGCTGAAAAATAATCGAACTTGTGATGTAAGGAGCAATTCCCATTGCCACAATCGAGAAATTCTCAAGTGTTCCACCTGAAAACACGTTTAGAAGCCCAAGAAATTGGTTAGAATTTAAAAACTCAGCCAATCCTGCAGGATTTATACCAGGAACAGTAATATGAGCAGCTACTCGAAATATTGTTAGAGCAAAAAGAATGTAGAATAAACTATTTCTGAGCTCTTTTGTTTTCCAAATACGCTTAATAGTATCCATGTTCATAAATGATTCTATACTAGGTCTAGTTAGTAGGTTAAAGTTTACAACTTTACGCACCGGTTAAGAAACGCGAAGTGGATAACTGAAACCTACTGTCTCTACCCTTTTATTAAGCAATAATCTCTCCGCCAGCTTTCAAGATCTTTTCCGCAGCACTCTTTGAAACTAAACATCCTTGAACCTTAACAGCGATAGTAATTTCACCGTTTCCAAGAATCTTAACCCCATCCTTTGCCTCTCGAACAAGACCTGACTTTTCAATTTTCTTTGGTGTAAGCACATCTCCAACCTTAAAGCTCTTTTCAATAGCTGAAAGATTTATAACGCCATTCTTAGCATGTGGAGATTTGAATCCTCGAAGTTTTGGTGTTGAAAGAACTGTCTTCTTCATTCCAAGTCTTTTCAGACCACCAACTCCTGATCGAGATTTCTGTCCTTTCTGCCCACGTCCAGCAGTTGTTCCAGTTGAACCTAAACCACGACCAACTCGTTTTTTAAGTTTCTTTGAACCTTTTTTTGGTTGTAAATTATGGAGTGTAATTGTCATATATTAGCTTAAGCCTTAGCTTCTACTGTTTTCTCCTCTTTTACCATTACAACCTTCTCCTCTACATCCTTAAAAGAACGCAAAGCGGCAAATGTAGCCTTGGCAATATTAATTTTGTTGCTTGATCCTAAAATCTTTGAAACAGCATTTGGTACTCCAGCAAGCTCAAGAACCAATCGCACAGCTCCGCCAGATTTAAGTCCGGTTCCTTCTGGTGCTGGTTTTAGCATAACCTTTGCAGCTCCAGACTTCACCAAGATTTCATGAGGAATTGTTTCGTTGTAAATTGGTACGGTTACAAGGTTTTTCTTTGCCTGACTGAATGCCTTTTCAACAGATTGGGCAACGTCAACTCCCTTTGCAACTCCCATTCCAACTCGACCCTTCTTATCACCGATAATAAGACAAGTTCGGAAACGCATTCGTTTTCCACCTTTAGTCACACGAGTAACTCGAGCTAAGTCTAGGATTTTCTGTTCAAATTCTCGAACTTCCCGAGGCTTTTGTTCTCGTCGACCCTTTCGACCAGCGCCAGTTCCACGTTGATCTCCAGCTTTTCGGTGATCTCCAGCTTTTCTCTGATCACCAGACTTTCGCTGATCCCCAGTCTTTCGGTGGTCTCCAGCTTTTCTCTGATCACCAGTTTTTCGCTGATCCCCGGTCTTGTGAGTAACCTTTTTATTTGTAGTATTTTCCATAGACTAAAATTCTAAACCACCTTCTCGCGCACCCTCTGCTAGAGATTTTACACGACCGTGATATTGATAAGATCCTCTATCAAAAACTACTGTCTTGATACCAGCAGCGATTGCCAACTTAGCAATTTCTGCTCCAACTAGGCCAGCAATTTCAACTGGTTTCTTGCCCTTTGTATCAACCTTCAAATCTGAAGAAGAAACAAGAGTTTTTCCAGCTACATCATCAATTGCCTGAACAGAAATATGTTTAGCAGTTCGAAAAACTGACAATCTAGGACGTAGAGAGGTACCCTGAACACGAGCACGTGTTCGGTTTGCCCTTCTAAATTTACTTTCGTGTTTTTGTTTTATTGAAGTTGTCATAGAGATTAATCAGATTTCGCTGCCTTACCTACCTTTCGGCGGATCACCTCATCGGTGTATCTAAAACCTTTTCCTTTATACGGTTCTGGTTTCTTAAGTGATCGAATTTCTGAAGCAACTTTTCCTACAAGCTGTTTATCAATTCCAGCAATTGTAAGTACTAAACCTTCAAGACTTGCGTTGATTCCTTCTGGAAGTGCGTATCGTACTTCATGAGAAAATCCAAGACTCATAACAAGAACGGCACCGTCTAGGTTCATTTTAAAACCAACTCCGTTCAATTCAAGTTTTTTGCTCCAACCAGTCACAACTCCTTCAACCATATTCTGTAGAAGAGCGCGCATAGTTCCCCAAATAGCACCATTATTCTCGTTTAAAAGAGTAACGATAAGTGCATCACCAGAACCTTCAATTGTTTCCTGCTTTACTTCTGTTTGTGGGTTAATTGTTACCTTAAGTTCTCCTTTTGGACCTTTAACAATCACCTCAGAGTCTGAGATAGTTGCGGTCACTCCTTCTGGGAGGAAAACTGGTTTTTTTCCGATTCTTGACATATTAGTATATTTCGCAAATAACCTCTCCGCCAAGACTTCGCTTTCGAGCTTCCCCGTTAGTCATAAGTCCGTTAGGAGTTGAGATAATAGCAAGTCCCATACCAGAAAGAACTCGAGACAATTCGCTTGACTTCACGTAAACGCGTCGTCCTGGTTTACTTATTCTTTTAACTGATGAGATTGCTGGCACTTTTCCATCAAACTTAAGGTTGATGTACAAAGTTTTTCTCACTCCATCAGTTTCTTCTTTTACTGTTTCAACATACCCTTCACTTTCCAAGATTTTTGCAAGTGCAAATTTAATCTTTGATGAAGGCATCTCAATGAGGCGCTTTCCAACCATGGAAGCGTTCCGGATACGTGTTAACATGTCTGAAATTGGATCTGTCATCATAAATTTACCAACTTGCTTTTTTAATACCTGGAACCTCACCGCGACTAGCTAACTCTCTAAAACAAATACGACATGTGCCAAAAGCTCTCATAAAGTATCTATTTCGTCCGCATTTCCAGCAACGGTTAACTTTTCGAGACATGAATTTTGGCTTTCTTAAAGATTTTGCAATTTGATTCTTTTTTGCCATATTATTTCACAATCTTTTTAGTAAATGGAAACCCTAGAGCCTCAAACAGTGCAATACCTTCCTCATGAGTTTTAGCTGTTGTAGTAATATTCACCTGCAATCCGTGTAAAGCATCTGCTCCATCCGCGTGAATTTCTGGAAAAGCTACATGTTCTTTGAATCCGTAGCTAAAGTTACCATCTTTGTCAACTGCTTTAAGTGGAATACCCTGGAAGTCTCTGATACGTGGAAAAATTACGCTTACCAATTTCTCGATAAAGCTCCACATTCGTGCACTTCTTAAAGTAACCATTGCTCCTACCGGCATCCCTTCACGAACCTTGAAACCAGCAATTGATTTTCTAGCCTTAGTTACCACAGGCTCTTGCCCTGAAATACGTCGAATAGTATTTTGCAATGTTTCGATAAATTTAGCATCGCGCTTTACTGAAAGACCTGAGTTGATAGTAACCTTAAGAATCTTTGGTGTTTCCAAGATATTCTTTCGCTCAAGTTTAGTTCTGAGCTGAGGTGTAATCTCGTTTTTAAATTTTTCTTGTAGATTACTCATATTATTCAAGATCTTCATGACCTTTCTTGGTCTTTAATACACGTACTTTCTGATTCTTTCCTTCCTTGTCTAGAGTTTTATATCCAACTCGTCCAACACCATTCTTTCCTGACACTTGAACATTTGAAATATGAATTGGAGCATTATACTCAATTCGCTGTCCAGGTTGGTCACCTCGCTTCTTTAGGTGCTTAAAAGTTTTATTGATATTTTCTACGACAACTGTTTGTAACTTAGGAAATACTTGGATAACTTTTCCAGTTTTACCTTTGTCTCTTCCCGCAGTGATGCGTACGTTGTCTCCAGTTTTTACTTTCATACAATTATTTATAGCACCTCAGGAGCAAGAGAAATGATCTTCTGAAAACCAGCGCCACGTAATTCACGTGCGATAGGTCCAAAGATTCGAGTACCCTTAGGTTCCTTGTTGTCACGGTTAATAATCACAGCTGCATTTTCGTCAAATCTGATATAAGATCCGTCCTTTCGGCGAGTCTCTTTCACCTGACGAACAATTACAGCGTGCACAATGTCACTCTTTTTTACGTTCGAGTGAGGCACTGCTTCTTTTACAACAGCGGTTACAACATCTCCGATACGAGCGTATCGTTTCTTATATCCGCCGAGTACGCGAATAACCATAAGCTTTTTAGCTCCAGAGTTATCAGCCACTTTTAACATTGATAAGTGTTGTAACATATTATGCTTGTTTAACGATTCTCCATCTCTTTCCTTTTGAAAGTGGTCGAGTTTCTTCAATAGTTACTAAATCTCCAGTCTTAGCCTCATTTTCTTCATCATGAGCCTTGTACCGTTTGCTGATAGTGTATCGTTTTAGGTACTTTGAGTGGATTACCGTTCGGTCAACTTTAACAACGACGGTTTTGTCCATCTTGTCAGAAACAACTTCACCTTTCAGTCGTCGTCTTTTACTTTGTATTGTTTTCTCTGTCATATTGACCGAATTACTTAATTACCTCCTCTTTTGAGTCAGTCTTACCACTTGCACTTGCGATAGCAGTCTGCAACTTGGCAATAGTTTTCTTTGAATTACGAAGTGCGCGAACATTTTTAAGCTGATTGATAGAAACTTTTAACTGTAAGTCGTAGAGATTTCCACGCTCTTCAGAAAGCATCTTTGTCAGTTCGTTTACGCCTTTTGTTTCTAGTTCTTTATATTCCATATTACATGCGTATTACAAACTTAGTTTTCATCGGAAGTTTGTGCTGAGCAAGACGAAAAGCTTCTCGAGCCTGTTCTTCATCAACACCATCCATTTCAAACATTACAGTACCAGCCTTTACTGGAGTCATGTAATAATCAACAGATCCCTTTCCAGTTCCCATTCCGCTTTCAGCACCATGGTTTGTGATTGGGTGATCTGGAAATAGTCGAATCCAGATTTTACCTCCTCTTTTTACGTGACGAGTCATAGCTCGTCGAGCAGCTTCGATCTGACGAGCTGTTACCCATGACTCAGTCATAGCTTTAAGTCCGTACTGACCAAACGCAACTTCAGTTTTCTGTGTCGCAAGACGGTCGCCTTTTGTTCGGCGCTTGTGCTGCTTGCGATATTTCATTTTTTTTGGCATCAACATATGCTCTATCTAATGTTACGTTTAGCGTTCTCGTCGCCGAGGTTTTTCAATCTTCTTCACATTGCTTACTGCTTCTCCCTCAAAAACCTCTCCCTTGTAAATCCAAACTCTTACTCCGATAGCTCCCCAAATAGTTCGGGCAGTAATTCGAGCAAAGTCTACATCCGCTCTAAGGTTATGAAGAGGAATACTTCCTTCAGAAATAGTTTCAGTTCGAGCAATTTCTGCACCGTTTAGACGTCCACAAACAGTGATTTTTACTCCTTTAGCGCCCGCTTTAATAACTCGTTCTCGAGCCATTTTCATACTTCGTCTGAAAGGCATTCGTTTTTCAACTTCCTGTGCAATCTGTTGTCCAACAACGCTTGCAGAAAGTGCTGGTTGAGCAATCTCCTGAATATTCAAGTTGATTGTAACTCTCCTGCCTCTGAAAAACTCTTTTTGAATTTTAGTTTTCAATTCTTCAATTCCAGCTCCAGCTCGACCAATGATAAATCCTGGTTTTGCTGAAGTAATAGTGATGCTTAGCTTATTTGAATTTCGATCGATAATAATCGAATCAACACTAGCGTCCTTTAGAGTTGTCTTTAAATATTCACGAATTTGTACATCTTCTTTTAGAGAAGAAACATAATTCTTTCGAGATGCAAACCATTTTGAATCCCAAGTATAAATTGTGTTCAATCGGAATAGTTTTGGGTGAATCTTTTGGCCCATAGGTTAACTTTTAGTTTCTACCTTATTAGCAGTTTCTTTCTTTGCCTTTGGTGTAGTTTTTTTAGCTACAGGCTTTTTTTCTTCAACTTTTGTCTCTACTACTTTTTCAACATCTCCCTTTTTAGCTTTAGGTCCAACCGCAACTGTAATGTGACTTAGTCGCTTTCGAATTGCAGCTGCTCGACCCTGAGCTCGTGGCATGAATCTGTGGATTGTTGGTCCTTCACTAACTGACGCAACTACTACAGTGTAGCCAGTTGTATCAAGGTTGAAGTTATTTTGTGCGTTAGCGATTGCTGAGTTTAGTACTTTTAGTACTGGTTCAGCAGCAGCTTTTCTTGAAAACTGTAACTGCTTCTGTGCTTCAACGATGCTAAGACCTCTGATCAGATCAACCACTAGACGAGTCTTTCGTGGAGACATGTGAATATATTTTGCTGTTGCTTGTACATTCATATATTTTATCGCTTAACGTCAGCTGTTTTACCGCTGTGACGAACAAATTTTCGTGTAGGTGCAAATTCTCCAAGCTTGTGACCAACCATATCTTCTACAACTGTAACGTTCACAAAGTCTTTTCCTGTGTGCACTGCGAAAGTAAATCCAATCATCTGTGGAGTAATTGAAGATGCTCTTGCCCAAGTTTTGATTACATTTTTGTCACCAACCTTAAGCTTGCTCACCTTCTTCATGAGCTTTTCGTCTACGTATGGTCCTTTTTTTAAACTTCTAGACATAATTTATAGCTTTAGCTGGTAGCTTTACTTCTTCTTTTTATGATTTCGACGTCTGATAATTAGCTTATCTCCTGGTTGCTTTCTTCGTGTCTTTACACCAAGAGCTGGCTTACCAGTAGGTGTCTTAGGACGTTTAAGTCCGATAGGGTTGCTTCCTTCTCCTCCTCCGTGAGGGTGATCAACCGGGTTCATAACCTTTCCACGAACTGTTGGACGAATACCTCGATTTCGAGATCGACCAGCTTTTCCCCAACGGATCAATCGCCAATCTGGGTTTGAAACGTTTCCGATTGAAGCCATACAGTTCTTAAGAACCATACGTACTTCACCTGATGGAAGTTTAACAGTTGCCCATTTTCCTTCAATTGCGAGAAGTGTTGCGCTTGCTCCAGCCCCTCTAACCATCTGTCCACCCTTTCCAGGTTGAAGCTCGATGTTGTAAATATTCATTCCCTCTGGAATTTTTTCAAGTGGGAATCGACATCCTGGGTTTGGATCTCCTTTTTCTTCTGAAACAATAATTGTACTTCCAACCTCCACACCCTGAGGTGCGAGCATGTATCGTTTTTCTCCATCAGCGTAAGCAATCAGAGCTAGACGTGCTCCTCGGTTTGGATCGTATTCAATAGTTTGAACTATTGCTGGAATCTCTAGTTTATCGAACTTCCAGTCGATCAAACGAATGTGTCGTCTTGATCCACCCCCTTTGTGTCGAACACTAATTTTTCCATTCATTGCTCGACCAGCACGTTGCTTTTTGTGTGTAGTCAAACTTTTTAGCGGACGCTTTGAAGTAACGTCATCGAAAGTCTGGACGCTAGATTTTCGGCGTCCTGGTGTAGTTGGTTTATATACTCGAATTCCCATATTGACTTTTAGATTCCTTCAAAGATATCGACTTTAGTTCCCTTTGCAAGAGAAATAAGAGCCTTTTTATAATCCTGACGCTTTCCACTCATTCGACCAAATGTAACAGCCTTTCCGCGAACATTGATCATGTTCACTCTGATTGGTGTAACTTTGTAAAGCTCTCTGAACGCATTTCTTACTTCAATTCTGTTAGCACCAGGCGCTACTTTAAAAGTAAGAATATTAGCGTCTGACAACTGAGCAGTTTTTTCAGAGACAATTGGTGAAATGATAGTTGAAGTTGCTTTCTTTGAGATCATTCTCACAGCTTTCTTTTCAACTTTAGTTTCTGTTTTTTTTGCTACTGTTTTTTTTGTTGTTTTTTTAACGCTCTTCTGATCGTCAGCAGTCTTTTTTGTAACACTGCTTTTTGGAACGTTTTCTTTTTCTTTATTAAATCTATCTAGCATTCCCATATTAAGCAGTGTAAGTTTCCTTAATAACGTCGATAGCTTCCTTTGATACGAATAGGTATTCATACTTTGCAAGGTCTCGAGCATTTAAACTTCGCGCACTAATTGATCGGGTCTTTGGCAAGTTTGAAGCAGCACGAATTGTGTTCAAATCATTTCCAGTTGTTACAATAAGAGCTGATCGACCATCACCAGGCAATGCCTTTCGCATTTGCGCAAGTGAAGAAGTCTTTGCTTCAACATCATATGCATCGAGTGTAACAAGTTTATCTGATAAAACTTTATCAGATAGCATCATCAAAATTGCATTTCGTCGCAATTTTTTATTTACCTTCTTGCTAAAATTTCTAGCAGCAACTGGTCCGAAAGTTACTCCTCCACCTGACCAAATCGGTGATCGACTAGATCCGTGACGAGCTCGTCCAGTTCCTTTTTGCTTCCAAGGTTTCTTACCTCCTCCGCGTACCTCAGAACGATCTTTTGTTTGTGCGTATCTAACTCTGCTATTAGCTAGCTGAGCAGTAATTACTTCGTGAACAACATATGGTTTAACCGCAACAGCAAAAAGCTCGTCAGGAAGTGCGATCTTTCCAGAGTTGGTTCCATCTGTCTTATATAGTGTTACTTCTGCCATACATTTCCTTCAGTTGACATTAACTTAACAAAACTGCCTCGAGCTCCTGGAACAGCACCTTTTACAGCAACAATGTTCCGAGCAGTATCTACGTTTACAATTTCTAGGTTCTTAACAGTAGTCTGGTCTCCTCCCATTCGACCTCCCATTTTAGTTCCCTTAAACACTCTTTGAGGACCACCTGCACCAATTGATCCAGGCATACGAAGCTGATCTTTGTGTCCGTGACTGGCAGGTCCTCCCTTAAAACCGTGTCTTTTAACAACACCTTGGAAGCCTTTTCCCTTTGAAACACCAACAACGTTGATCTTTTCTCCAGCACTGAATAAATCTACTCCGATAATCTGACCTCTTTCTAGAGTCTCGTCTTTATTAACTGCTACCTCTGCTACGAAAGCAAATGTACCCAGTCCTTTCCACTCCTCTCGTTGTGGTTTATTGACGCTCTTCTTTGAGCCAAAGCCTATAACCTTAGTGTTTACACCTTGGGCATTAACTTTTAAAGCTGCTATTACGTTTGGACCAGCTTCAATTAAAGTTACAGGAACAACCGTTCCATCTTCTTTGAAGAGCTGAGTCATCTCTATTTTTTTTCCTAATAGGACTTTCATATTTTATGAAATTCGTTAGATAAACTGGTGCAAATCTTATTTTGATATGCAAAAAACCAGAAGTCACAAAACATCACAAAAATTGATGTTTAGCGGCTTCTAGCCCTAAAATCGCTTGAAGATTGTAGGTAAATTGTAATTTGTTAATAAAAACGGCTTCCTTTCATTCTCTCTCGAAGCTTCGAGAAGGTTTTCCCTCCAGCTAAACTGGACGGATCTTTCTTCTCGGTTCGATCCAAGAACCTGTTGTTGGGTTATGACCCTGCGATTTTCGGCATAACCGAGAATCGACGGGTCACAACCCGATAGATACTCTTTTACTACATTTTGATCTCGATGTCTACCCCAGCTGGCAAGTTGAGTGTCATCATAGCGTCAACAGTGCTTTCAGTTGGACTAATAATGTCGATCAAACGCTTATGAACTCGCATTTCAAACTGGTCACGAGACTTTTTATGTACGAAAGTTGACTTGTTTACAGTGAATATTCTCTTCTCTGTTGGAAGAGGTACTGGACCAAGAACTTTTGCACCACTACGTTCAGCAGTCTTAATGATAGTTTCTGTAGCGCTATCAATAATCTTGTGATCGTATGCTCGAATTTTGATTCGAATTCTCTGATTTGTATCTTCGGTTTTTTTGGCTTCTTCTACCATAAAGGACAATTTTTTAAGCAAGAAAGGAAAAGGTCTTAAGCGACCTTTTCCTTAATTGGCTTTCTTATTCAATAATCTTTGTTACAACTCCAGCTCCAACTGTTCGTCCACCTTCTCGGATAGCAAATCTCATTTGCTCTTCCATAGCAACTGGTTGGATTAGTTGGATTTCAAGGTTAACTGTGTCTCCAGGCATAACCATCTCTGTTCCCTCAGGAAGAGCAGTTACATCACCGGTAACGTCAGTTGTTCGAATGTAGAACTGTGGCTTATAACCCTTAAAGAATGGCTTGTGTCGTCCACCTTCCTCTTTTGTAAGAGAGTAAACCTCAGCCATAAACTTTGTGTGTGGCTTTACAGAACCAGGCGCAGCAAGCACCATACCTCGAAGAACGTCCTCCTTCTTAATACCTCGAAGAAGTAGTCCAGCGTTGTCTCCTGCCATACCTTTATCTAGGTTCTTGTTGAACATTTCGATTCCGGTAACAACAGTCTTTTGTGTGTCTCGAATTCCAACGATTTCAACTTCATTGTTCAAGTTGATAATTCCTCGTTCAATTCGTCCAGTAACCACGGTTCCTCGACCTTCAATTGAGAAAACGTCCTCGATTGGAAGTAGGAATGGCTTATCAGTATCTCGTACTGGAGTAACAATATATTCATCTAGAGCTTTTACAAGTTCTTTGATTGAATTTACAGCTGACTCCTCTCCTTCGATAGCCTTAAGAGCTGATCCTCGGATGATAGGTGTTTCGTCACCTGGGTACTCATACTGTTTCAAAAGGTCTCGGATTTCCTCTTCAACAAGGTCAACAAGTTCTGGGTCATCAACCATGTCAATTTTGTTAAGGAAAACCACAATCTGAGGCACTCCAACCTGACGTGCAAGAAGAATGTGCTCACGTGTTTGTGGCATTGGACCGTCTGCTGCTGATACAACCAAGATTGCACCATCCATCTGAGCCGCACCAGTGATCATGTTCTTAACATAATCGGCGTGACCTGGACAGTCAACATGGGCGTAGTGTCGTGTTTCTGACTCGTACTCAACGTGCGATGTTGAGATTGTAATTCCACGCTCTCGTTCTTCAGGAGCGTTGTCAATCTGACTAAATTCCTTTTTCTGTCCTGACGGAGAGAAAAGAGAAGAAAGAGCAGCAGTAAGGGTAGTCTTACCGTGGTCAACGTGACCAATTGTTCCCACGTTAACGTGAGACTTTGAGCGATCAAACTGTTCTGCCATATTAGTATTAATATTAGGGTAATTCCCTTTTTTTTACTTATTAAGTAAGTGGGGAGAGTATAACAAAAAGCTGGAAATATTGCAAGTCTTAGCCGTGGATTACGGTCATAAATAAAAAAATGCTAAGTTTTTTGCTAACGTTAGCATTTTTTATGTGTAAAAAATGTTTTAGTTCTATTCAATTGGTTCTAAATAAAATTGTTCTTCATTATCGAACTCAGCAGGTAGTATTTCTGAAGATTTTTTATTTTTTAACTCCTCAAGTACAACATCCTTCTCTGGTTCGTAAACTTTTTCTTGAATAAGCGGAGCAAATATAGCTTCAGGCAATTCAAGATCCTCATCTTCAAAATGTTCTTCTGCCACCATTTCCCTTTTTGCTTTCATTCTTTGCTCTAATTCGTTGGTATGTTCATTGTCAGTTCTCTTTTCAGTTTGAGGCTGTTCAGTCACGAGACTGTGAGGATTTTCATTAATCTGGATTTCAGGTTCAAATTCATCAAAATTATTATTATTCATATACATCTCATCCTGAAAATCTTCTTCTGAAACCATACAGCAATTTTCCTGGTCATTTCGTCCACAACAACTTTCACCTTTTGAGCAAGTGTTATTTGATTCTCCAGAAATCAAATCGAACATTAATTCATAGTCATCAAGACCCATGATTACCATTGGTTCTTCATCCCCCTCCCCAGCTACAATCAAACGATCACCCGTCCGTTCAGCTAAGCGAATTAATCTTTTTAGATTCTTTTCATTCATACGCTCCTATCTTATCCTATTTTATATTGTGGTCAAGTAAAAAAAGAGCCTGCGAAATTAATCGCAGGCTAAAACTCACGTTTGGTCGTAAACAACTTCCGACACGAAGTCGGCTTGAATCTCAGGATCTGACGGACGCTTACAGAGTGCAAAAAGCACAATCTGGAGTGCAGACCTTGTGTCCTGCGCAAGGTCGTAACCGTCATTTCTGACGACTTCCATGAGTGCCGGCGGAGTCGCATACTGTTCAAGCATTGCGCTTACCATCTCGGGTTCGAGATTCTCGACCCTAACAAGCCGAAAAGCCTCCCGCAACAGCTCAGTTTGGTGGTTGTGTGCTTTTCTGGCGTAGCTAGCTGAGTCTAGACACCTCCAAGAAAAGACCTCCTCAGACCAAGTAAACAGCTGGGAAATGAAGCCCAGAATCTCCTGACGGCGCCGTTCGCCCGTCTCTTGTTCGAGACTTAGCAGACCATTTACGGTCCGCAACCGATGACCCGAGTCTTCGACCTTGAGGCGAATAAAACGTTCAACCTCTGCGGTATGACCGTCAATTTCTGCCAAGGCTCCAATCAGCGCTTTTCCGGAGAAAAACCGTAAGTCTTCCGAGGTTGGCAGTTCCCGACGCTCCAGTTCACTGTCGGACATCACCAGCTTCAGAAACTCAAGGCGTGCAAGTGTGGAATCGCGGATTGCCTCAGTGAGCGCTTCGACCGGTTTTCTAACCTGATCGAGCTCATACTGAAGATTCTGACAATTCTGCCTCTCCGCATCCAGTCGTTTCTGAATATGCTCAGTCTCTTTTTGAGCATTGTTCAGCTCCGATTCAAGCCCGTTTGCCTCTTCCGAGAAAAGGCTAACTTGACTGAAAATAACTTGTAAGAGATGAGTTAGAAACGCGAGACTGAGCAGTCCAAAGAGTGCTGAAGAGCCAAGCAACAGCATGTCGGTCGTCTCAAAAACCCGATGATAGGTACTCATTATGAGGCCAGTCGTCGAGATGACCCACATGAACACCAGAACAGACCCCGTCAAGATTTGATTTCTTGAAATAGTTTCAATTTCCCTGTGTTCCATGATGAACCTCCATAATTAAAAGAACGAAGCAACGAGTTTTTCACAAAATCGTGTTATTGTCAATATAGCCAATAAACAAAGAACATAGCAGATTTGCTATGTTCAATTAATAAACTGATCTATTCGTTTTAGTTCGGTCGAGTATACTAAACGTTGACGCCATTGTGATTTTGAATATTCAAGCCTAGTTCCAACGCTCACCATACCATTTTTTCATACCACTCACGCTGATCATCTTCGATTTCAATTCTACGCTTTAATTTTTCAGGCATACTAAATTGTAACAAGCCATTTTCTTGTAACTTAAATCTGAAAACTACGTCAATTTTTTTCATTCACTTCACACAAAGTTTTAACTAGTAAAAGTGGATTTTTCACATTATTCAATTATCTGCACTACTACAAAAATAACGATCAGGCGCACCACTATTTCAAGCGCGTAATGACAAGTGAATGAGCCGCTTCACCTTCGCCCAATTCTAACTCATTACCTTGCTCATATTTTTTATTTCTTTCGTCTTCTTCATAAACATCATCCAAAGAATTTATATATGTTCTCTCACCTTTTTGAAATTTGTAGGAGATGATTCCCTGTTCCTTGAACGCAATCAATGCTCGATTTAACCCTTCATTATCAAATCCATCCCCGTACCCACCAAAATACGCATTTTTATTAATTGGGCCGATGATGTACTTTCCGCCGATTTTTAGATACGGAAGGGCACATTCAATATTGCGCGAAAAACCTTCTTGACCTAAGAATTCACCTTCATGCATCCAAACACTTGTTAAGGCAAGAATCCTGTCTTGAGGTTCTATGCTCGGAAAATCAAAAGGGAAAAACCCGTGGAGAGCGATAGACTTATTAGGTTGCCGAAAAAAGTGCGTGCGCGACCACGCGATTTCCAGGTCCCCAAGGTACTGATTGAGTGTTTTTGATGTAAGTGAAATGCCTATTCCTTCCAATCGTTCTTTCTCTTTAACAAGTTGAGGAAAAAGCGTTTCTCCATACGTGGTGAGTTGTTCAAAACGAGACACAAATTCTTCCAGAGTTTTACGTGTCCGAAGCGAAACTGGAAATCCGGGAACGGACACACCAAAATCTCTATCGTTGGAATTTAGCCGGAAGTTCCAAAGAGTATCTGTTTCAGGATTTTCCTGGTCGTAAAAAACGAGCCAATCGAAATAAATATCTTCCATTTCTCTTACACCTTTTGTAACTCTTGCATGTGATGTAGCGTTTGGTAGCTCGGAAAGCCAGTATTTTAATCTACCTATTTTTCTATTTACTTCATTATCGTGCACACGTAAATATTCCACAGGCAAGGCTTCGGTATATTTTGACCACTGCTCAACAAATTCCCCCCAAGCCTCGTGGTTGCCCAAACTGTCAATTTGCTGCTGTTTTGTTTCAAAGAAAACAGTTATATTTTTTTCCAAATTCTGATATGCGTTATTTGTTTTAAAGTACGAGATAACCTCTTCTCTTGAGAGTGTTGGATTATCCTTCGAAATGATTTCAATTTTTCTCTCGTTATACGTTTCCGCGTTCACACCTAGCATGTTATACAATTCTTTCGCATCATTCATTGTCCACGATCCATCTATGAATTTTTTTGCGCGACGACGTAATTCAGATAACTGTCCGTGAGCCTTTGTATCATTAAATGCACCTGTTGCAATTGTGGTCGCAAGCTCATCACAAGCATGAATAACATCTTGAACGAAATCCTTATAAACATTTCCGTCTTTTGGCGTAAATTGCGGCCCAAAAATGACACCTTCAAGTGCACGGATATCTTCAAAATATAGGTTTTCTAACCAATTATTCGTTCCTGTCTCTGATGATCCGGAAATATAGGCGCTCAAAACAGGAGGAAGTAATTCACTCGCGTACTCGTATTCCACAATCGTCGCGCGCTCTCGATCGATCGCCGTAAACGGATCCCCGATCACCGCAATATCCGCATTGGGAGGGAAAACATCTTCCGGAGGAAGTTTAAAAAGTTCCGGGTGCATAAAAGCCGGTCGAGACTTTACAATCTTTGTTCCTTCAGAAACTTCCTTCATCCACTGCTCTACAAAAACGTCCGGAAGTGCAACAGTTTCGATGATCATATTGGAGTACTGATCTCTATAATACCCCATTCGATCTTCACCTAATTCGAATGTAATAAAATCAGTATCCGTATGTCCATTTCGGCCATTTTGAAAGGTAATTTGAATCGCATAAAGCTCCCCATTCATACCGACAACTTCGGAACCGGGAACAGTGTGTGTATTCACACGACCACCGATCTCAAAAACCTGAGAAAGTTCCCGCAAGCGTGTTTCAATCGATCGTGCGGTGTGTAGACCTTCTCTCTTTGTGGCAAGTAATTCCTCTCTCAAGGTTTCCAATTGTTCTTTTTTGAGCTGTTTTGCCTCTTGCAATTCTTTGTCTGTTTCTTCTAAAACGGAATCAAAAATCGTTTAATATCTTGTTTTGGCATCCTTCGTCCCATTCCTTCTTGTAGCATATATAAATCAACAACGTTTATTAACTTATTCTCAAACTTTTAGTGCAACTAAATTACGTGGTTTCAAGAATCTGGCGCAACGAGTTCATTAAATTGTTCATCAGGCTGTAGAATCCGATAGCCACTCGTGGGCGGTCGTTTAGTTGTCTCTGTACTCGTTGCATTTCTCTTGTAGATATTGTATCAAAGTCTGTTCCTTTTAGGAAATACTAACGGATCAATCCGTTCGTGTGTTCGTTTGTGCCATGTTCCCATAGGCTTCCTGGATGAGCGAAGAAAACTTGAATACCTATATCCCACATTCTATACTCAATGCATCACCGAAAACGAAAAAGTATAAAAAGACACGGATTTGCAATATATGTCAAATTTGGGCAAATAAAACCCTATGTGTGAAAAAGCATTAACTTGTTTAAACAGGGATAAAATCGAATTTCGTGTGAAACGTTAGCAAAGCCATCGTAAGATGACCAGGATATTAAACAAATCACAACGCTATTAACCTGAAGCACATTGCCTCGCAGAAATTTTATACTAATTTATGAACAAATTGGAAATAATCCGTATTGAATAGTTGTCTTTATAAATAATCCCCAGAATAAAATCAAAAGTATGATTCCAAGTCCGGTAGATACATTCCATGCGACTTTTGCCTCTTGTCGAATCTGATTTTTCCAAGATTCATCAATTAACCTTGTTACTGATTGATTCATTAATTTGATTCTTTGCTCTATCAAATCTTCTCCATATTCCTTCGCTGAATAACGCGAACTTAAAAAAAGCATGATAATCGGAGCGCTAAGAAATATGCTTTGTCCATAAATTTCTACAAAACACAGACTTACATGTAGCTGAAATATAACTATCGGCAAAAACAAATAGATCAAATAACCTATTAATACATTTTTTGTTTCGAACTTTCTTTTCTTATTCATACTCAATCAAGTATATATAAAAAAATAGCCTATTGGCTATTTTTTTTCGGTAATTAACCGTTTCGTTTTTCAATAATTTCTTTAGCAACATTGCTTGGCACCTCTTTGTATTCTGAGAATGACATTGAGTAGCTAGCTCGTCCCTGAGTAAGTGATCGAAGTCCTGTTGCGTATCCGAACATTTCTGCAAGTGGAACCTGCGCTTTTACTGTTTTTACAGTACCGCGCTCGCCCATTTCCTGAATCTGTGCTCGTTTTCCGTTCAAATCTCCAACAACTGTTCCCATGAAATCTTCCGGAGTTACAACCTCAACATCCATTACCGGTTCCAAAATTACTGGGTTGGCCTTTCTAGCAGCTGCTTTGAAAGCCATTGAACCTGCCATTTTGAAGGCTGATTCGTTTGAGTCAACATCGTGGTATGAACCGTCAAAAACAGTTACCCGAATATTGATAAGCGGATATCCAGCAAGAATTCCACGGTCCATTGCTTCCTGAGCTCCCTTCGAAATCGGAGTGATATATTCTTTTGGAATTGAACCTCCCTTTGTTTTGTCTAGGAACTCATAGTTGACAACTTTTCCATCCTCATCCTCTTCAGTAATTGGTTCAATCTTGAGCCAAGCGTGTCCATATTGTCCACGTCCTCCAGACTGTTTAACGTATTTTCCTTCAGCTTCAGCTTCCATTCTAATTGTTTCTCGGTAGCTAACCTGAGGTCGTCCAACGTTAACGCTTACCCCATATTCTCGCATCATTCGATCAACGATAATTTCTAGGTGAAGCTCTCCCATTCCTGAAACAATAGTTTGCATCGTTTCCTCATCTGTTCGAACTCTGAAAGTTGGGTCTTCTTCTGCAAGCTTTGATAGAGCCATCGACATCTTTTCTTGGTCAGCCTTTGTTTTTGGCTCGAGTGCAAGAGAGATAACCGGCTCTGGGAAGTTGATTGACTCTAGGATAATTGGGTGTGCAGGATCTGAAAGTGTGTGTCCTGTAATTGTTTCTTTTAGTCCTACTGCAGCTGCGATTTCTCCAGCGTGAATCTCTGAAACGTCTTCTCGAGAGTTAGCGTGAAGACGCACGATTCGGGAAATTCTTTCTTTCTTACCTGTTGTTGCGTTCAAAACGTAACTTCCAGCAGACAAAGTTCCTGAATAAACTCTAAAGAAAGTAAGCTTTCCAACGAATGGATCAGCTGCAATTTTGAAAGCAAGCGCTGCAAATGGAGCCTTGTCTGTAGCTTCTCGTGTAATTACAAGGTCTTTATTTGCAGGATCAAATCCTTCAACTGGTGGTACGTCTAGTGGTGATGGCAAGAAGTCGATAACAGCGTCAAGCATCATCTGTACTCCTTTGTTTTTTAGAGCAGATCCACAAAGAATTGGGAAAATATCCAAATTAATTGTTGCTTTTCGAAGAATTTTCTTCAGTACATCAATTTCAATTTCTTCTCCAGACAAAAATTTCTCCATTAACGCTTCATCATTTTCAACAATAGCCTCAACAAGACTTGTTCGGTACTCTTCAGCCTTTTTCTTGTACTCATCTGGAATTTCGATTTCATCAATAACTTTTCCTTCTTCATCTCGGTACATGAAAGCTTTCATTTTTAGAAGGTCGATAATACCTTCAAACCCACCTTCAGTTCCAATTGGAAGCTGAATTGGGTAAGCCTTCTTTGTTAAACGATCTGAAATAGACTGAACGTCTTTGTAAAAATCAGCGCCAGTTCGATCCAACTTGTTAATGTAACAAATTCTTGGAACATTGTATTTATCAGCCTGGTGCCAAACAGTCTCAGACTGAGGTTCTACACCAGCAACACCGTCAAAAACTGTAACTCCACCGTCTAAAACTCGTAGGGAACGTTCAACTTCTACAGTGAAGTCAACGTGTCCCGGAGTATCGATAATGTTAATTCGATGATCTTTCCAAAAACAAGTAGTCGCAGCCGAAGTGATAGTAATACCACGTTCCTGCTCCTGCTCCATCCAGTCCATTTCAGCGTTTCCTTCATGAACTTCACCGATTTTGTGTTTTTTTCCTGTGTAGAAAAGCACGCGCTCAGTAGTTGTTGTTTTACCAGCGTCAATGTGGGCAATAATTCCAATGTTACGAACGCGGTCTAGTGGATATTCACGGGACATATGTGATTTTTGTAATAGGTTAAGAAAAATGAAAAAAAGTTATGGTTTTAGGTTAGTTCTGAGTGAAGCACTCTTTTAACCTTCAGCCCATAACTTTTTCCTAATTTAGCGTCTTGCAAAATGAGCGAAAGCTCGGTTAGCCTCAGCCATTCGTTGAACGTCTTGTTTCTTTTTAATTGTTGCTCCTTCGTTGTTTGCAGCTGAGATAATTTCCTCTGCAAGTTTACCAGCCATTGGTTTACCTTTTTTAGCCCGTGCTGCAACCAGTAACCATCTGTAAGCAAGTGCATGACGTCTGTCTCCTCGAACTGGCACTGGAATCTGGTAGTTAGCTCCTCCAACGCGTTTTGATTTAACCTCAATTGCTGGAGTAATGTTCTTTAGTGCAGTTTCGAAAACTTGCATTGCTGGTTTTTCTGTTTCTTTTTCGATTAAAGCAAGTGCATCGTAAACAACACGTTCTGCGATTGTTTTCTTACCATCCATCATTACGTAGTTGATAAGCTTTGTAATTAAAACATTCCCGTATTTTGCATCGGGAGGCAATATTCTTTTTTTGGCTTGTTTTCCACGCATATTTCTTATAGTTAAGTCTCCGCTAACTTCCTACCGTGGAAGGTAGTACTCGGAGTTTAATAATTCTTGAAATAGGAAAAGGTTTTGGCTTTACCGCTACCTTTAGCCCATTTCGGTTATTTCTTTGGTTTCTTGACTCCGTATTTTGAACGAGATTGATTTCGTCCATCCACACCAGCAGAGTCATAACGACCACGAACGATGTGGTAACGAACTCCAGGAAGATCTTTAACACGACCGCCTCTAATCATAACGATTGAGTGCTCCTGCAAGTTGTGACCCTCGCCTGGGATATATCCGTTAACTTCAGTGCCGTTTGAAAGTCGCACACGTGCTACTTTTCGAAGCGCTGAGTTCGGTTTCTTAGGTGTCATGGTAAAAACCCTAACACATACTCCCCGTTTGAACGGTGAGCCTTTTCTTAGTGAAGTCTGCTTCCGGTGAAGCGTATCAAGGGTGTACTGCATCGCAGGAGACTTTGATTTTGTACTCTTGCTCTGACGTCCCTTTCTAATCAATTGATTTATGGTAGGCATAAGTGGCAGTAATGTATCACGAAGTAAAAAAATCGTCAACAGATCATGAGTGAACTTAGCATAATTCATTTTTTCTCTACTCCAAGCCAAGTTCTGTTCTTAAATTATTAGCCTCCTCCACATCTACTTCTATTAGCATTTCAAGGGCTTTATTTACAGCAAAAGACTCCCTTGCCTCATTAAAAATTGCTGTGCCCGCTCTTAAAACCTGGGTATTCGTTTGAAACGACGACATTGTTTTTACAGTATAGTCTAAAATTTCAGTATCGTGATCTCCTTTTTTGTATCTCTCAGCTAAAATTGGTAGTAAACGAGCGTCCCCGTTTACGAGCAAGCCCATTTCTTCAATTTTATGAAGCTTTTTAAAAGCTATCTCAAACTCAGACATTGATGCGTAAGCTAAAACATACTGAAATTCGAGCGCAACTCTTTGTTCGTAAAATGTTCTGGAAAAAGCAGGTAGTCTATCCATTGCTGTTTGATAATAAGTTAGTGCTTGTTCTGGGTTCGAGCGCGCTAACTCAATATCACCAAGCGTAACGTACGATTCTGGTCGATTCGGAGCTAGAAGTTTTGCATAATTAGAAAATTGTTCAGATTTTAATAGATAACCATGATCGTAATAACTAAGTAGTTCAAAAGCTGATCCAGCGCTATAGTTGATTCTATAATTATTTGGGTGCTCGGTGGCAGATTCTTCCAGTTCAGTTGTAACTATTTTTAATATTTGTTCAGACTCAGGCGAGTGTCGTTGCTCCTTCTTCTCTGAAGCTCGAAGTTCAATAAAAATGTTACTCATTACATCAGCAGTTACAAACGATCTGTGTTTTACAGCTTGTTCAACAAAATTTAAGGCTCCGCCGGATTGTTTTCGGATCAGAATTATCGCCTCACTTCCAGCAATTACAGTCTGATACGGATAAATACAGAGATACAGTTGAATAGGGATAAGTAAAATACCCGCAGAGATAAAGTGGACCAAGCGTAATTTAAGTTGAGGAAATTCAAAGTTCACAGCTGAGGTTATGTTTTTTAACTCTACGTCTTTAGTTAAAAATGCCGAGTATGCAAATAATACATACAGTGTGATACTTGAAGAAAATAGATCGAACAAGAAAAATAATTGAACAAGTGAAGCTATGAACAAAATAATTAAAAGCCGAGTTGCTAATCTATCGTGTTTTGTAGTTTGTTTTTCTGAATGATAAAATAGCGTGCTAATAATTGAAGACCACATCAGTACCCAGAACACAAAACCCACCAGCCCCAAATCGACTAATATTTCTAGCATTCCATTATGAACACGATCAAACCAAGGTTCGTTTAGATAAACACCACCGATATTTGTGGTAAAATGCTTATCGAAAACTGGAGAAAATGTGTTATGTCCAAAACCAAAAATTGGTTTCTCCAGAAACGCCTCTCCCGCTACTTTCCAAGAAAAAAACCTATCTTGATTTTTATCACTATAATAAATCCGCTTAATTATATAAGAAGCGTTTGGTTCAAGCTGGGATCTAATATTTGGCACTCGCATCACAATAAATGACGAGATGCTTAAAACAACAATTAAAATTAAAGCACCGACCAAAATTTGTTTCCGAGGCTTTTTTTCTTCGAACACTAAAAATATAGTTTCTAGAATTCCTGCTGTTAGCGAGGCTAAAAAACTTGCTCGACTAACTGTTAGGAATAGTGCAAATAGCGTTATCAGGGAACTGATACTTAAAATCAATCGATTCTGCCAGATTTTTTCTTTAATTAAAAAATATATTGAAAGAAAAAAATGTGGCAGTAAATACTGAGCAAAAAATAACGGATTATCAAAAACCGAACCGAAGCGATGATCATTATTTAATATCATTTGCGCACCTGACCAGTCAGAAATTGATTTTAACGAAAACATTACGGAAATTAAAAGCGATGTTTTCAACAAAATCAACCAATCCTTCTTTTTAAAAACCGAAACTAGACTTGAAAATAACAACCAAAAAAATATATAACTAAGCACCCCCATCATTCTTTCCTTCGTCCCCCAAAATGATGTTAGAGGATCTATACTTATAAATAAATTTACTACAAGGATGAGGGTAAAACCTGTAAGAGTTAGTGCTACCGGATGACCAATTTTTAGTCGGTATTCATTATTTGCAAGCGCTAGAAGCACCCAAGCTAAACTCATAACGCTAACTACGCCGTAAAAATAGCTCGCCCTAACAACCGTTAAATCACTAACAAGTTTTACTGAAACCAACATCGGCGTGAGCAAAACTAAGAATGCACACGCCAAAATGATATTTTTAAGCCACTTTTCTTTAAAGTCCACAATTAATTTTGATCGATATAAGAATCCCCTGCACTCAAGCCAAACTCAGTACTCATAAAATCTGCATACTGAGGATCTGTGGTTTTAACAATGTTTACAATTGACTGAACCGCTGTGTCGTCACCAGCTGCGTGATAGAGTACCGCTCTTGCGTGTAGTACTTTTGAGTGATCACGATAAACAGTCCAAATTCTGTCGACAATACTTATTGCAAGAGGCAAATCCATTTTTTTGTCATAATTATTGGCAATATCGGAAGCAATTCTTGGGTCACCGTAAATTGGATAACCACTCTTAGCAGCATCCATTAACACCGAGAAAGCAAGTTCATGATCGTGTTTTTCAAAAAAAGCAGACGCTGCCCGTACCCGAATCTCCCCTGAAAGAGCTGGCATTTTTCCCGCACGTTTTCCCGCATCAAGCAGATAACTCAGAGCTTCGTCTGGTTGATATTTAACTAGGGCGATTTCAGCCAACTCCTGATACGCTTCTGTTCGATATGGACCAAACTGGATTGCAGTTTTCGCCAGTTCCTTCGCGTGATCAAGTCTGCTCGCGTCTGAAAAACTGAGCCAGCGGTTTACTTCAGCAGCAAAAATATATGAGCGGTAATCGTTCGGGTTGTTTTGTATTTGAATTTCAAATTGATCCGCAAGTATGGTTAAATACCTCTCCATTGCTGGGGATTCATCGCCAATTTTTGCCCGGTTTGAAATTGCGTCGTGGGCAAAGAAAGTTAGTTCGTCATTTATATGCGTTTTATACTTAAGCGATTTTTCGTACAGTGAAACTGCCGTATCTAAATCACCTGATGACACAGCCAAAACACCTTTTGCGTTTAGTGAGCTCTGATAAAAAGGTAAGAATGTATACATGTACATTACATACGCCATTGGTAGAATGACTAGTAGTGACAACAGACCAGCATATTTATGGCTTAAAATTTTCATCTCACGACCTGAAGCTTTAAAAGCTATTTTATCGTTATACAAAAATGCCAAAAAGCCAAAGAGCGACATTAGTCCAGGTAGAGTATTTGGCGTGTGAAATAAGAACATTAAGTTCGTTATTTGACTCATAAAAAACGCAAACAAAACAATAAATATAATTTTTTTTGATTGATCCGTTTCAGTTAAACTCATTTTCAAAGATAACCACAGTGTTGTTCCCCACAGATAAACGTAGCCAGAAAATCCGACAACACCCGTTAGAACCAGCATTTCGATAAATTGGTTGTGGACTTTGTCGTACCAAGTGTCCATTAAACTACCGTGAAAATTTGCTCGATCAATGTACAGGTTCCCTGGGATAACGAAGTTTTCAAGTCCCCAACCAAAAATTGGACGATCCATAAAACCCTGGAGCCCAATGTCCCAAACCTCAAATCTATCATTACCTAAATCAGAATAGACCATTCGTGAAATCACAAACGGCAGCTGATCCTTTACCGCGTCTTTAACTGGTGCCGATCTAAGTAAAGCGAATGAGCCAATTATTACTGAAAAAATGGCAAGGGTTGCAAAGATAACACCAAAACGCGCTTTTCCTGTTAGGAAAGTTGCGGCGAGTAAGAGAAATCCAACAAATAGTGCCACTGCAAGTCCGAGTAATGGTCCGCGACTGGCTGAAAGAAGTAGCGCTATAATATTTACAGCAATTGAAAATCCGTAAAATGCCTGCATTTTTCTCTCATCTTCCTTAAGCAAAAGAATTAAAGCAACGAATACCCCTACCAAAGCAAATACCCCAAGAAAAATTGGGTTACCCATTACTGAACTAATTCTTTTTTCAGCCAAACCATTCATCTGCATAAAACCAAAGAAGGACGCAACCAGAGCGGCGATATTGCTGGTAAAAAAGAAGGTCTTCCACTCTTTCCAGGTTTTGAAAACTGAAACCAGGATAAGAAAAAAGCTGAAATAGTGTAGATACTGAAATACCCCTGTCATTCTTGAACTTGAAGAAAAAAAGGAATTTGAAATATTTATACTAAATGGGAGCGTTATTAAAAGTGTGCAGAGAAATAAAATGACCGCATGAACCATTGGATTTCGTAAATTCGGTCGATAGTCAGGAAAACGAGCTACTAAAATAATAAACGCCGCGACCATGATCTCAACAAATATCTGGATTAGCGAGGATTTTGAATAAAGGAATGGAAAATATGAATGTTGAGTAACAACAAGCGGTGACAAAATAGTTAACAACGCCGAGCCGGTTATTATTGCTAGTAATGTTTCTTTAAGCGAGAAGTCCAACATTTTCATATTTCAAATTAAAAACAATACGCACCAACTAGTGAATTACAGATAAATAATGATGGCCCTGTTATAAAACCAAATACATTAAAATTGGAAACAATGGAAACCAGAACCAGCATCATTAATATTTGTGAGCCGTATTGCATAATGATATTGCGGGCAGGTGCTAACGATGATCGATCCGGAATTGCCTCTATAAGTTTTGAACCGTCAAGTGGCGGGATTGGGATTAGGTTGAAGAATAGTAGCGAAAGATTGACCATCGTTAACAGCTTCAAGAAGATAATCAGTAAATTAAAATCCGGTAAGCTGGCTACATCAATAAAAAATCTTGCGCCTAGTCCAGTAATTATTGCTAGTAGAAGATTTGAAATTGGCCCAGCGAGCGCTATGTGCACTGCGTCAACTTTTGGATTTTTTAAGTTGTAAGGATTAAACATCACCGGTTTTGCCCAACCAAAACCTAGAAAAAGTAACATCAAAAAACCAAACGGATCGATGTGCGCTAACGGATTTAGTGTTAGTCGGCCCATATTTTCGGCAGTGTGGTCGCCTTTTTTGTAACTAATATATGCGTGAGCAAATTCATGAACTGTAAGCGCGATTAAAATAACAAGAAGCCAAATAATGGCGAGTTCAGGTGCGTGTAAAAATAAATCAAATATCATAGGTATTACTTATGGATGTGGGCATTTTAACTTATAAATAAAAATACCGCCAATTACTTGATGGTATTTTAAGCTAAAACTAATATTGGAACATTAATTATTATTGAGCAATTGCGGTTACTATAGCTGCTACAGAACATGTCCCGCTCACACCAGAATTCGGAATCTGAATCCCAAAATAAGCACTATCAGTTGGGGCAGAGTTTTCATTCGTTCTATGTTGCATCCAACCAAGGCCAGTTGAAGTTTCAAAATTTAGATCTTGATTTGTCGTTGAAAAAGACGTTGTTAGTAGCTCGTAAATATTGTCATTTGTGCCAAATCTTTGATTCGAAACCGGAATATTTGCTGAGCCAGGACCATCACAGGTCATTACAGCTGAGCTTGCTTGGATAGTCATATCAGCATCACTATTTCCATAAAGAGTACCTAGCACAGAAATACCAGCCTGAGTTGCACCAAGTGACATCTGACCATAACTAATTGTTGACGAACCAAAGTTCATGGATAGAACTATATTTTTTGTAAATGATGATGTAGCTGTTCCGGTTAAGGCAGTTGAGTCGTAAGCAATACCACTTAATTCCCAGTACGAAGGCGGGTAATCATTTGAGTCCATCCAGTATTCAAGGAGTGCACTACACTTATACCAAGCTGAAGTAGCGCCTTCTGTAAAATCTAGAGTGCAGGCAGAAATTCCACCCGTAGTTTGACCATCATAATTTGAATAACAGTAATTACCGTCCTTTTCAGCAGCTGTATCACAATCAACAAGCGTTTTAGTATTTGGAATAACAGTATGATGAAACATCGCAACCCTCGCTTCTGCGATATCACCGTTACCGTTTAAATCCGAAATTTTCATGAACACATCAACCGGTGTTTGTGTGTTGGCGGAGCCGGTTACACCATTCAAACCTGTATACGGATTACAGGAAGTCGCCCCTCCACTTGGACAGAGCTTTATCACGTCTATTGTTGGCGAAACCTGAGTGATCTGAACTGATGTTGTCTCCGTTTGTGAACGCGTTAGAACCAATGCAATAATAACAAACAAACCGATAAGCATTAATAAGCCTCCTGATATCCAATTAACTAAGTTATTGTCTTTTGTCATATATATTTAATATTATTGAGCTACAGTTAAAATCGTTGCCGTTACTGAACAGGTTCCGCTTACGCCAGTACTTGGAATTTGAATACCGAAATAAACTGAGTCGGCTGGGTTGGTCGTTTCACTGGTTCGTGCAATTAATTTATTATCATTTGGATTATTTTCGAAATCCAAATCTTGAGCAGACGTCGAAAGTGCGCTCGCTAAAAGTTCGTAAGTATTATTATCTGTACCGAATCTTTGATTTAAAACTGGAATGTTTGCCGAACCCGGACCATTACAGCTCATTACGGCTGAGTTTGACTGAATTGTCATATCGGCATCGCTATTTCCGTAAAGAGTTCCGAGCACAGCAACACCCGCCTGCGTTGCGCCGAGCGACATTTGACCATAACTAATTGTTGATGAGCCGAAGTTCATTGACAGGACCGAGGTGTTTTCAAAAGTCGAACCTGTAATCAGAGAAGTTGATGTGGCAGTATCATAAATAACAGCGTCGATATTCCATGTTTGACTTGAGTACTTTGAAAGTGGATCGGTTGCATCCATCCACGACTGTAAAGTTACACGACAACGCCACCAAGCTGAAGTAATACCTTCGGCTGAGTCAAAAACACAAGCATCTACCCCGCCCAATGTTTGATTATAAACATTGTTATAGCAATAATTTCCATCAACATTATTTGAACCCGCACAAGCGGCTGGACCGCCTATGCCAGACCGATACAGTGTTGTTTCAACTTTCGAAATATCACCATAGCCGTTTGGATCCGTAACTTTTACAAGCACATCCATTGCCTTGGGTGCGTTAGCATTCCCAAGATAATCCGATATCTGCGGACACGATGTAGCAAGGCCAGTGTCACACAATTTAACAGAGGCCAAAGTAGGAGCCTGCTGACTAACCGAAACGGAAGTAGTCTCAGTTTGCGATTTTACCACCGCCAGCGCAATGATAATCAGTACTGCAATCACGATTAGCAGTGCACCAACAAACCAACTTAGAAATTCACTATTTTTTTTCATATAATAATTATTGAGCTACGGATAAAATTGTGGCAGTTACTGAGCAGTTTCCGCCAACACCTTCACTGGGTATTTTAATACCAAAGTAAACGTAATCAGACGGATTTGTGGTTTCGCTAGTTCTTGCGATTAACTTGTTGTCGTTTGCATCACTTTCAAAATCTAGATCCTGTGGTGCTGTAGAAAGCGCGCTAGCCAAAAGTTCGTATGCAACATCGTTAGTGCCAAAACGTTGATTTTCAACCGGAATAAAACCTGAGCCTTGGCCATCACAAGTCATCAGTGAGGCATTCGCCTGAATTGTCATATCGGCATCTGTGTTACCATATAAAGTTCCAAGCACCGCCACCCCTGCGCTTGTGGCGTTTAGCGGAAGCTGACCGTAATTAATGGTCGATGAACCAAAGTTTATGGAGAGTACAGAAGCATTTTCAAAAGTTGCCATTTTCCAAATACTATTCAGGGCCGAATCCTGAGCCCAAGCCTGGATTTGCCAATTTTCCGTTGGGTATTTTGACTGATCATCCGTGGCGTCCATCCATGGTTCGAACGTTACAGTACATTTCCACCAGGCTGCAGATGCAGTGTCGCTCGAATCAAATACGCACTGAGAGATACCTGCATTGTTGCCAAAATTGATATTATTATAGCAATAATTACCGTCCTTATTACCGTTCACTGAAGCATTCATACATTGCGCCAGTGGAATTGCGCTTCTATGAACTGAAATGCGAAGACTTGCAATGTCATTATAACTATTTCCGTCTGTAATTTTTGCCCAAACATCAGCCTGCGTTTGTGTATTTGGACTGCCCACAAAAGTTGAGAGTGCCGTGCAGTTAGTACCAGCCACATCGTTAGCTGGACACAATTTTACAAGATTAAGTATAGGTCTTGACTGGGCCACAACTACCGTCGATGTATCTGCTTGCGATTGTAGTAAAGCAAACGAAAGAATGACAAGTAGTCCTATCAGAACTAATGTCCCCGCGACAACCCAAGAGGTATCTTTCGTTTTTAAAAGCATACAATTACTGCGCGACCGAAAGAATGGTTGCTGTTACCGAGCAAGTTCCACTAACACCCGAATTTGGAATTTGGATACCAAAGAAGACAGAATCAGTTGGGTTAGCAGTTTCACTAGTTCGAGCCAATAATTTATTACCGTTCGCCGAGGTTTCAAAATCTAGATCTTGCGCAAAAGTAGTGAGTGAACTTGCAAGGAGCTCATAAACAACGTCATCTGTGCTGAATTTTTGATTACCAACTGAAATACTAGACGAGCCAGGACCATCACAAGCCATGGAGTTTACGTTAGCCTGAATTGTCATATCAGCGTCGCTGTTTCCATACAGCGTGCCAAGGACTGCCACCCCAGCCTTGGTTGCTCCGAGCGACATCTGACCATAACTAATTGTTGTTGAACCAAAATTCATTGAAAGGACTGAGGTATTTTCGAAAGTAGCAAGTTTCCAATTATTATTTGAAACCGAGTCTTGGGCCCATGACTGAATCATCCAGTTTTCTGCCGAATATTTTGAAAGGGCGTCTGTTGCATCCATCCATGGTTCAAAGGTGATCGTACATTTCCACCAGGCAGTCGTAGCACTCACACTTGAAACAACAGTGCAGGCAGTGATACCAGCGTCGTTACCGAAGCTCATATTGTTATAACAAAAATTGCCGTCTTTGTGACCGTTCACCGATGCGTTCATACAACTGGCCAACGGAATTCCACTTCTGTGAACCGATGTAGTGAGTCTGGTCACATCTCCGTAACCATTGAGATCAGTAACGTTAAGCCAAATGTCTGCCTGCGTTTGCGCGTTCGGACTACCTAAAAAATTAGCGATGCCTAAACAATCAACTCCAGCAGGATCGTTAAACGCACAGAGCTTCACAGAATTAATTGCTGGTGCGACCTGACTAACCTGAACCGAGGCGATTTCTGCTTGTGATTTTGTTAGAACTATTGCACTAATGATAAATAAACCAATAAGAAGTAGCGCACCCCCTAGCACCCAATTCATTAGACTATTTTCTTGCGTCATAATACTTTTTTTAACTCAAATATTTAATCTAATTATAGCAAACTATTTTATTAATTTCTTTTCTTATTAACAGATAAATAAATTTTCGAGTCAAACTTAAAGCCACCCATTAATGGATGGCTTTAAACTTTTTTTCCTCCGTTATACTATCTAATGTCTACTTTTGTTGAAAGAGTTTCAGTTGGAATAAATACTGACATTTCAACTTCGGATGATCCGGCTTCTTCTGTTCTAACAGGTGCAGGAGACGGTGCAACGATTACACTGTTCTGACCTGATGCAAGAGAGATCACCAACCAAGCAGTCAATAAAGTAACAACAACGGCAAGGATTGACAGAATATTGTTATTCATAAATCTCGCGTTAAATGTTATTTAGTGATTAATTGCTGCCAAAGTTGCTGCTACAGTACATGTTCCACTAACTCCAGATGCAGGAATACCGATTCCAAAAAATACAGTATCTGATGGAGCAACAGTTTCACTTGTTCGAGCCAACAGCTCATTATCATTAACATTAACCTCAAAGTCAAGATCCTGTGGTGAGTTTGAAAGTGCACTTGCAAGTGCTTCGTAAGCACTATCGCTTGTTCCAAATCTCTGATTAGCAACTGGGATATTTGCGCTACCTACTCCGTCACAAGTCATAACTGCTGAGTTAGCTGCGATTGTCATATCTACGTCTGAGTTTCCCTGAGCTGTTCCCAAAACTGAGACACCAGCTTTAGTTGCACCAAGAGACATTGGACCATAGCTAATTGTTGATGATCCGAAGTTCATCGAAAGAACTGTGTTATTTCTGAATGTTGAAGGATTTACTGAGATACCAGTGTTGCTTTGCGAGTCAACAACTATCGCATCCATAGCCCAGTTTTCTGCTGCAAAGTTTGATGAAGGGTCGGTTGCATCCATCCAGTACTGAAGTGTTACATCACACTTCCACCAAGCTGATGTTGTACTTACAATATCATTTTGAGCACATGAAAGAATTCCTCCTGAAGTTTGTCCATCGTAGTTTGAGTAACAGCTGTTTCCGTCATACTCAGATCCAGCACCAATCGAACCGGTGTTACAAGCCGCTAGTCCAACTGAGCTTCGATAAAGTGATCCACCAACTGAAGCGATATCACCGTAACCGTTAGCATCCGAAACCTGAACAAACAAATCCATCTCTGTTGATGTAGTGTTTGCACCGGTAAACTCTGACACACCAACACATGAGCCTACTGCTACTGCTTCGTTGATACAAAGTTTTACTGCATCAACTGTTGGTGTAGCCTGAGTAATCTGAACGGTTGTTGTTTCTGTTTGAGATCTAGTTAGCACCAAAGCGATGATAACAAAGAGCCCGATGAGGAGCAATGCGCCTCCAAGCACCCAGTGGGTGGCATTGTTTTCTTGAGCCATAAAAATATTTTCTATTTTTAATTAATTTTTATAAAAATATTATACCACCTTTCAGAATTTTATTTATAACTTTAAAGTGATATTGTCCACAGGTCATCCGGCTTACTATCGTTAATGCTTTCTTCAGTAACAGAATCTGGAATTTTTTTTGCGTCTGTACTAATTTTTACATCAGTAGTTTCTAAAATATTTTTTACCGGATTAGTTTTAGTTATAGGTGTTTGAACTGGTGTTTGAACTGGTGTTTGAACTGGTGTTTGAACTGGTGTTTGAACTGGTGTTTGAACTGGTGTTTGAACTGGTGTTTGAACTGGTGTTTGAACTGGTGTTGTTACTTGTGGTA
>Ga0210044_10000234_pt1 | contig 82957 bp, 63 predicted proteins | sample CryGey13umfilter_2_FD_183959 | JGI IMG/M metagenome (GOLD analysis project Ga0210044, IMG submission 183959) | Groundwater microbial communities from aquifer in Utah, USA - Crystal Geyser 4/9/14 3 um filter (SPAdes) (version 2) | ecosystem: Environmental > Aquatic > Deep subsurface >... | reverse complement strand
AGAAAATACCGGCAAAAAATCGTTCATAAATTACAGGCTCAAGATTTACTATAAAATCCATCCATTTTAGTGCAGAAAAATGTGAGGTGATAAACTTTTTTTCAATTATCTCAAATTGAGCTTTCCCTTTATAGTTGGTTCTGTGGTTTAGTTTCCATTTTTCATAAAATTTTAATTTTCTGTTTTCTATGTACTCATAATTATCAAAAGTTCTAATAGAAAATGGAATTTTGTGGTCGGGTTCTCCAAAATATTTAGTGTTTAAAAAGAAAGGTGCGTAAATAACAATTATAGAATCCGGTTTTGCAATTCTAAAAAGTTCCGTAACGGAATTGTGAAAATTATCTAAATGTTCTAATATGTGAGAAGCATAAATTTCATCAAATGTATTTTCATCAAATGGATAAGGAAATTTATTCAAATTGTGAATTTGATTACCACCGTAATCCACAACATCAAGGTTTACATATCCGTCTTTAAGGTCATTACCACAGCCAATATTTAATTTCATATTAATCTTTTTATTTATTATTAGAGGTGAAAGTTAAAATAAATACAAATAATTAAAAATAAAAAAAACCCATCCGGTAATTGATGGACGGGTTTTAAATATGACAATATTTAAGAGCATTTTTTACATTACAGGTGAATTCAATTCCTTAAAATGTACTTCATCTATTTTAACTTTAATTACTCCCTTTGGTATCATTCCCAATGCTAAAGCTGAAGCTTTAGAAAGATCGATATTTCTACCTTTTATATAAGGTCCTCTGTCATTTATCCGCACAATAACAGTTTTTTTGTTTTTTAAATTGGTAACTCTAAAATAAGTACCGAATTTAATTGATTTATGTGCGGCCGTATATGACATCTGATCATAAATCTCCCCGTTTGCTGTAAGTCGGCCATGAAATTTTGGACCATACCACGATGCTGTCCAAATCCCTTTTTGTTCAAAAGTAGGTTCAATTGAAGATTTATCAATTGATCCAAATTTAAAATCTTCATATTGTTTGTTTATCTCAATTCCGTCAGTTGTTGAAAAATCTGGAAATTTGAATCCTCCTGCTGAGAATAAAAGAACAATAATTAGAATATTTATATATACTTTCAAAAATAGCCTCCTAGGTTGTTAATAAATATTGAACCTATTTAAAATTATTGCCTATAAAACAATTCAGCAACAGTTTTATTCAGTTTAAGGCTAGATCGTCGGTTTTTCAAATATACGACTATTTTAGTTTTTTAGTCGAAAATAGATAAAATTTATTTGTGTTAGTTTCAAAAACAAGTATTCCTTTATACAAAACAATTACTTAGAGAATATCTATAAACTACATTATAGATAAATTGATTTAACTTTTACAATAAAACAAGTACCCTTATTCATTTAAATGAAAAATAAATATTTTTCTTTTCTCACTAGTAAAATGAACCTCTCTATTTCAAGAAATTGAAATTGGATAAATTATTTTAAAATCTTTTAAAACTTCATTTTTTCAATGAAAATAATTCTTTTTTAACTAATTCAAATTGTCTCGTTTTGGCATATTACTTGTCCTATTAAAATTTACAAAAAGATGGAAAAATAAATGATTCGTGGAACTATTAATATAGATACAGAAATATGTAAGGGCTGTGAACTATGTATTATTGCCTGCCCTCAAAAAAGCATTGGCTTATCAAATAATATAAATTCGCACGGCTATAAATATGTAGAGTTAATTCTTGATAATTGCACCGGCTGTATTAATTGTGCTTTAGTTTGCCCAGATTCAGGAATTACGGTTTACAGACAAAGTAAAAACTCTTTAAAGAAGAACAAATATCTTGTAGCTAAATTATGAATATGAGTTACGATAAAAATGTTAGGTTGATGAAAGGCAATGAGGCTCTTGCAGAGGCTGCAATCAGAGCCGAGATAGATGGTTATTTTGGTTACCCAATTACTCCACAATCAGAAATTTTAGAATATCTTTCTAAAAATTTTAATGAAGAAGATGGAGTTGTTCTTCAAGCTGAAAGTGAAATTGCTGCAATAAATATGGTGTTTGGTGCTGCAGGTTCAGGTAAAAGAGTTATGACCTCCACTTCTAGTCCGGGAATGAGTTTAATGCTTGAAGGTGTTTCCTATATAGCTGCTGCTCAGTTGCCATGCTTGCTTGTAAATATTTCCAGGGGCGGTCCGGGTTTGGGAACAATTCAACCTTCACAGGCAGATTATTTTCAATCTACAAAAGGTGGCGGACACGGAGATTATAGATTAATTGTTTTGGCCCCCAATTCAGTACAGGAAATGGCTGACTTTGTTTTTGATGCTATTTATCTTGCGGAAAAATATAGAAACCCTGCTCTTATTTTATCGGACGGTACTCTTGGCCAAATGATGGAGAAAGTTAGACTACCTGAAAAAGGATCACTTCCAAAATTTATACCGGATTGGGCTGCAAAAGGAAAAAGAAAAGACAAGGAAAGAAATATTATACTCACATCAGCTGTTGATCCAGCAGTAATGGAAAATTTAAATAAGGAACTTCAGAAAAAATATGCCTTACTACAAAGTGAAGTTAGATATGAGTTAAACGAAATTGAAGATGCTCAAATATTAATAGTTGCTTTTGGTTTGTCAGCAAGAATTTGTAATAAGGCTCAAGAAATTGTAAAAGAAAAAGGTGTTTCAGTCGGTTTATTAAGACCAATTACATTGTATCCATTCCCATCAGATACAATTACCAAATTATCAAAAAAAGTACAGGCCATTTTGGTTGTAGAATTAAATGCAGGTCAAATGGTTGAGGATGTAAAACTTGCTGTCAATGGTAATTGTCCTGTTCACTTTTATGGAAGAATGGGCGGAGAGTTACCTACACCGGAAGAAATATATTTTGAATTAAAAAAAATTATAGATGAACAATCAATTGAAAAGTAAAATGATAAGTGAATGTGAAATAGAAAATTTAGAATTAGTCTACAAAAAACCAAAGACTCTAACTGAAACACCAATGCATTATTGCCCGGGTTGTGGACACGGAGTAATCAATAAAGTTTTGATGGAAGTAATTGATGAATTAAATATCCAGGATAAAGTAGTCGGTGCTGCACCTGTTGGTTGTTCTGTTTTTGAATACAGATATATGGATATTGATATGATAGAATCACCTCACGGCAGAGCAAGTGCGGTTGCAACAGGTGTTAAAAGGGTTAATCCTGATTTATATGTTTTTTCCTACCAGGGCGATGGTGATCTAGCTGCAATAGGAACTTCAGAAACTATTCATACAGTTAATCGTGGTGAAAATATATTAATGCTTTTTATTAATAATGCTATTTATGGAATGACCGGCGGACAAATGGCACCAACTACATTAATTGGTCAAAAAACTTCTACTTCTCCTTATGGAAGAACGGTAAAGAATAGTGGTTTTCCAATAAACATGACTGAACTAATTTCAAAGTTGGATGGAGCTTATTTTGTAACAAGACAAGCTGTTCATAAACCCAATGGTGTAAGAAAATTGAAAAAAGCTATCCAAAAATCATTTGAACATCAGAAAGAAAATAAAGGAACTTGTTTTATAGAAGTTATTTCTAATTGTCCAGCTGGTTGGGGAATGACACCAATAAAAAGTAATGAATGGTTAGAAGAAAATTTAATAAAAATGTATCCACTTGGTGATATAAAAGTACCAAAATAGGTTTAGAGGTTATGGATAAAGATCATGAAATAATATTTGCAGGATTCGGAGGACAGGGTATTCTTTCTATGGGTAAAATACTTGCTTATGCCGGATTAGAAGAAGGTTATGAAGTTTGTTGGCTTCCATCTTATGGACCTGAAATGAGAGGAGGTACAGCAAATTGTTCAGTAATTATTTCATCAAAGAAAATATCATCCCCCATTTCAACTAATTATGACTGCGGAATTTTACTTAATCAACCTTCGATGGATAAATTTGAAAGTAAAATTAAACCAGGGGGAATACTTTTATATGAAACTGCTGAGATAATAAAAGTTTCAGAAAGAGATGATATAAATATTTTAGGTTTATCTGCTTTTGAAGAAGCACAAAAAATGGAAGTTAAACAAGTAGCTAATATGATTATACTTGGTGCACTTATTAATAATACATGCATTGTTAAAATTGATAGTGTCTTAAAAGCTTTAGAAGATGTATTGCCTCAAAGACATCATCATCTAATTCCTATTAATAAAAAAGCATTACTAAAAGGAATGGAAATAGCAGAAAAAGAAGTTTTAAATTAATAAGGGGATGTCATGAAAACAAAAGAAGAAAATTGTAAGCATGATTGTAAAGATAACTGTTCATTGCTTAATGAGGCATTGAGAAAAGAAGCTTCAATTGCAAGGTATTATGAAAATATGATTGAAGAATGCAACATACCTGAGGTTAAATCATTAATAAATAATTTAATTGAAGATAAAAGATCAGGTATATTAAGAATCATAAAAAAAATAAACGAAATTCACGCCAGATCACAAGTAATTGATGGTATTTCTTCTAGTTTTAATCATACAACTAATTAAAAAATATATAATACTCAACTCAATTTCCAAATTTGACAAGGGGGTGTTTAATCCATATATTTCAACCCTAAATTTTACATCGCGGGGTGGAGCAATTGGTAGCTCGTCGGGCTCATAACCCGAAGGTTGTTGGTTCAAGTCCAGCCCCCGCTACTACGCAAAAAAGGTTGAATACATATTCAGCCTTTTTTATTTTAAATAAGATTGAATTGTTTATCTTTATATACTGATTTACATAAATATTCAAACTTTTTTATGAAAAGAATATTTTTATTAATAATCTATATAGTTTTAAACTACAGTCTCTATTCACAATCTAATTTTTATGATTTTGTTAGTCGTGTAAATTCAATTAGCGACCATAATATTAAATCAACTATTGTTGACAGCTTTATAACTTTTGCAAGAACAAAAGGAATACCCTTTATTGAAGGCGACACTGCTCATTTTATTTACAGAGGAAGTGCAACTTCAGTAGATGTAGCTGGAGATTTTAATAGCTGGAATCCAACAGATAAATTTACAAATTTGACTGCGACAAATTTTTTCTATTTTTCAAAAATATTTGAACAAAATGCCAGAGTAGATTATAAATTAGTTTTAAATGGCAATGATTGGAAACTTGATTCAGAAAATCCTCACCAGGTTAGCGGAGGATTCGGTCCAAATTCTGAACTTGCAATGCCTGGTTATATACAACCCTGGGAAATTAATTATTATGGAAATATTTCTCACGGTACAATAGAAGACAAATCAATTTACAGTACAAATACATCTTCTACATTCCAGTTAAAAACATATCTGCCTCCAGGATATATTTCATCTTCATCAATTACTTATCCAACTTTATATTTTCAAGATGGATTTGAATATATAAATTTAGGCAGTGCCGTAAATATAATCGACAATTTATTAGACTCTAATAAAATAAGACCACTAATTGCTGTATTTGTAAAACCAAATAACAGAAATGACGAATATGCAGGAAATAAAAGATTTCAGTATCAATCTTTTTTTGTTGAAGAACTTGTGCCCTTAATTGATTCACTCTATAAAACAAAAAATGATCCTGCTCAAAGATTGATACTTGGGGATTCATTCGGGGGAAATATTTCTGCACTAATAAGTTATAATCATTCCGATGTTTTTGGAAACTGCGGTTTGCATTCAGGTGCATTTTGGCCGAACAATTATGAAGCTTATAATTTAATTACCAGTGGCAGTAAAAAAAATATTAAATACTCATCTGTATGGGGAACATATGAATCACTATTTCAAAATATGAGAAACTTCAGAGATAATTTATCACAAAAAGGTTATCAAATTACCTGGGATGAATTTCCGGAAGGACACAGTTGGGGTTTATGGAGAGCTAATACTGATAAAATACTAATTGATATATTTCCTTCCATTACTACAGATATTAAATCCATAAAAACAGCTCAACCTCAGGGATATTTATTAAAACAAAATTTTCCAAATCCTTTTAACCCAACAACAAGCATTTCATTTTCAATTTCTGAATTGAATTATGTATCTTTAAAAGTCTATAATATTTTGGGCAGAGATATAGAAACTTTATTTGAAGGAATTAAACCTGCTGGAAGTTATCAGGTTACATTTAATGGGAATAATCTAGCAAGTGGAATATATATTTATAAAATTACAACTGATAGTTTTACAGATTCAAAAAAAATGATACTGTTAAAATAATCTCTACTCTTCTACTTTTATTTCCACATCGCTTCTTGATTGAGGAGGTCTTTCATAAAGTTCTGTTATACGCTTATATTTTGAAGACAATTCTTCATCAATTTGATCCCATGTAAACCTCCAAACCCAATTACCTCCTAAAGTTCCGGGGAAATTCATTCTAGCCTCGCTGCCTAAATTAAGTACATCTTGCATCGGAATAATTACAATATCTGCAGCAGAGGAATATGCAGTTCTTATTAATTCAAAAGTTAAATCATCACCAAAAAAGTTTAAATAATCCTGAGTGTGTTTATAAATATCGTTATTTTTATTTTTTTCTTTTTCAAAATAACCACGGGTTGTGTCGTTATCGTGAGTGCCTGTATAAACCACAGAGTTCTTATTAAAATTATGAGGTAAAAATTTGTTTTCCATTCCAGTACCAAAGGCAAACTGTAAGATGTTCATTCCCGGGAAATTAAATTTATCACGAAGATCATTTACTGATTTTGTAATTACTCCCAAATCTTCAGCAATGATAGGTAGATCCCCAAGTTGTTTTTTTAGAGCATTAAAAAGTTTTTTGCCTGGTCCTTTTACCCATCGTCCTTTTTCTGCAGTAGGCGCCCCTCCAGGGATTTCCCAATAAGCATCAAAGCCTCTGAAATGATCAATCCGAAGTATGTCAATATATTTTAATTGATGCCTCACTCTCTTTACCCACCAATTAAATTCATCTTTTTCCATTTCCTTCCATTTGTAAAGAGGGTTTCCCCATAGTTGCCCTGTCGGGCTAAAATAATCGGGTGGTACACCTGCAACAGAAATAGCCTTTCCGTTTTCATCAATTGTAAATAACTCTTTGTTCCCCCAAAGATCGGAACTATCGTAAGCAACAAATATTGAAACATCACCAACTATTTTTATGTCTTTAATGTTTGCATATTTTTTCAATTTACACCATTGATGTGTAAATAAAAATTGAAGAAATTTATGGAAATAGATTTCATCTCCAAGTTTATCACTCCATATTTTAAGTACACCAAAATCTCTTTTTGCAAGTCCTTCTTCCCATTTGCTCCATTCATCCTGATTGTGATAATCTTTTAAAGACATATAATATGCATAATCATCAAGCCAATATGAATTTTCATTGCAAAAAGAATCAAATGAATTTTTTAATTTATTTTTATTAGAAGTAAAATTTTTAAATGCTTTTATAAATAACTTATTCTTGTATTCTTTTACTTTATTATATTCAGTTTTAGTCTTGCTAATTTCCGGTATTTCTGTTAAATCATTCTGCTCCAATAAACCATCATTATATAACATTTCAGGACTAATAAATAAATGGTTGCCTGCAAAAGCAGAAAAACAAGAATAAGGAGAGTCACCGTAACCAGTTGGACTAATAGGTAAAATCTGCCAAAGTTTTTGACCGGCTGATTCTAAAAAATCTACAAATTTATAAGCATTACTTCCCAAATCACCAATTCCATATTCACTTGGGAGGGAAGTTATATGCAAAAGGATGCCGGCTTTTCTGTTTGAATTCATAAGATTAGAAATTATATCGAAAAATATTACTCATTCTAAAATATTGATTATTTTAATAAAATCATTCATATTTTATCTTTCATTAAAAAAATAAATAAAATATAACTTTATAAAAAACACTCCATTTGGGCAGTATACATAAATTACTTATTTATTTATTTTACATAACTACTTAATTAACAATGCATTTAGGGAAATTAATATGAAAAAAAATTACTTTTTTAAATTTCTATTTCCTCTCATAATTTTTAGTATCATCTCTTTTTCTTGTTCAAAATCTCAAAATATATCTGACATTATTGAGCCTGTAAATATTAATTCTGGTATTACAGATTCATTGATAGTTTCGGATATGTTTTATGCAGAAAATTATCAGAACCTAAAATTAAACGAACAGGAGAATGTTGTAACAAAATTAAATTTTGATAAAACTAAAATAATAATTACTGCACCAATAGATTTTGAGGGTGTGACATTGGTTTCTTTCAATTTTAATGATAAAAATTATTTTATACCTGTAAGGGTTAATAAGAGACAATACCTCACATTTAATTTTAAAACAAATAAAAAGTATAAGAATGTTTTTTTGTTTGGAAGTTTCAACGGCTGGGACAGATCAAATTTAGAAATGATAAATAATAATGGAAGTTACTCTATATCAATTCCATTAGAACCCGGTAGATATCAATATAAATTTTTTGCAGATGGTAAAGAGCTACTTGATAAAAGTAATCCTGAAAAAATATCAAACGGAATGGGTTCTTATAATTCAGTATTTACTGTAGAAAACAAAAGTAACAATAATTCATTCCTACATATTTTAAATTCAATTGATAAAAGTAATAGTAAAATATTTTCGTTTTATTATTCGGGTGATAAAATAAACACAAAAAATGTTTTTGCTTTATTAAACAATACTGGGTTAGATGATAATACTATAAAATTAAATGGAAATAAAATTGATATAACAATTGATAAAAATAAACTTAGCGGTAAAAATTTATTAAGAGCTGTAGTTTGTGAAAACGGTCAGTCAAGTAACATCCAAAATGTAACATTATTTAATGGTGAACCTGCCGGCAAAAACAATAAAAATTTTACCTGGCATGATGCTATAATTTATTCTGCTTTAATTGACAGATTTAATGATGGGGATAAATCCATTAATAAACCTGTGGTTCACGATTCCCTTTTCGATAAAGCAAATTATATGGGGGGGGATTTTCAAGGTATAATTGACAAATTTAATTCCGGCTATTTTGACAAATTAGGAATCACTACATTATGGATCTCGCCAGTTTATGATAATACTGATGAAGCATTCAGAGAGTATCCAAGTCCACATAGATGGTTTTCTGGTTATCACGGATATTGGCCCATTAAACCTCGTTCTGTTGAAGAAAAATTTGGTACTTTAGATAAGCTGAAAGAACTTGTGGCTACTGCACATAATCATAATGTAAAAATTCTTTTAGATATTGTAGCTCACCATGTTCACAAAGATCACCCTTATTTCAAAGAACACAGAGATTGGTTTGGAAAACTAGAACTTCCAGATGGAAAACTTAATATTAGAATTTGGGACGAACAAAGACTTACAACTTGGTTTGAACCATTTATGCCATCTTTTGATTTTTTAAATTCTCAAAAAGCAATTGATGTTGTAAGTGAAGATGCTATTTGGTGGCTTAATGTTTCAGGAGCGGACGGATTAAGACAGGATGCAGTAAAACATATACCTAATAAATTTTGGCAGAGTTTTAACAGAAGATTAAAAAAAGAAATTGAAATTCCAGAGAACAAAACTGTTTTCCAAATGGGAGAAACTTTTGGTAGTTACTCTTTAGTTAAATCTTATGTAAATAATGGTCAGCTGCCAGCTCAGTTCAATTTTAATTTGTATGATGTTGCCGTTCCAACATTTTTAAATTATGATACTTCATTTGAACAATTAGATAAAGAAATAAAAAAGAGTCTGTTTATCTTCGGTGAAAATAATTTAATGGGCAACATAATGGATAGCCAGGATAAAGATAGATTTCTTGCCTATGCGGACGGTGACCTTACAAGTTCAAGTAATTCAATTGAAGCTGGTTGGAATAATCCGCCAAAAGTAGATTACCCTGAAAGCTATAAAAAATTAAGATTATATATGGCTTATTTGCTCTCAATACCTGGTTTGCCAACAATTTATTATGGAGATGAAATAGGAATGACGGGAGCTGCAGATCCAGATAATAGAAGAATGATGAGATTTGATGATCAGTTAAACAAATTAGAGAAAGAAAATTTTGATAAAGTTACTGCTCTAATTCATTTAAGAAAAAATCATCCGGCACTTCGCTATGGTGATTATTTTACTTTATTAGCAGATAATAATATTTTTTCCTATGTAAGATCAGATTTGAACGAGAGAATTTTAGTAGCGCTCAATAAGAATCAAAAACTACAAGATCTAATTCTAAAAATACCAGAAATTTATAAATCAATTCAGTTAACAGATTTAATAACTGATGAAAAGATAGATGTGGAAAATAATAAAGTTCAATTAAAAATAGATGGTTTAGGTTATAGAATTTTTAGTATTCATTAATTTCTTTATAATATTTATTTAATGTTAAAAATAATCACATTTAGTCTGATATTACTATTTAGTGTTAACAACTCTATTTTTAAAAATAAAAAAAATATACCAAGAGTACCTGATTGGTCAAAAACAGCAGTTTGGTATCAGATTTTTCCTGAAAGATTTACAAATGGAGATACAACAAATGATCCAACTCCTTATGATATGCAAGGTGCCTGGCCTTATATAATTCCCAATGGCTGGAAAATATCCCCATGGACATCTGATTGGTTTAAATTACAACCTTGGGAAATAAGCACTAAACAAAATTTTTACTGGAATTCAGGTGTTAGAAGATATGGTGGTGATCTACAGGGTGTAATAAACAAACTTTCTTATCTAAAAAAATTAGGTGTTACTGCAATATATTTTAATCCTGTTTTTGAATCTCCCTCACTTCATAAATATGACACAAAGATGTATCGGCATATTGATAATAATTTTGGACCTAATCCAAATAAAGATGAAATAATATGGAATTTAGAAAATCCTTATGATGAAAATACTTGGAAGTGGTCCTATGCCGACAGTCTTTTTCTTAAACTTATAAAATTATCTCACCAACAAGGTTTTAAAATTATAATTGATGGCGTTTTCAATCATGTTGGGATTAATTTTTGGGCATTTAAAGATGTAATAGATCATCAACAACAATCCATTTATAAGGATTGGTTTATAATAAATTCATGGGATAATCCTAAAACTGAAAAAAATGAATTTGACTATCAAGGATGGTATGGTATCAAAGAACTACCGGAAATTAAGAAAGACTCAATAATAGGATTAGCTCCAGGGTTTGCAAATCATATAAAAAAAATATTAAAACGATGGATGGATCCTAACAATGATGGTGTTCCAAATGATGGAATTGACGGATGGAGATTAGATGTTGCAGAAAGAGTTGATATTAAGTTCTGGAAAATTTTTAGATCTTGGGTTAAAGAAATTAATCCAGATGCATATATTACAGGAGAAATTTGGTGGAAAGATTGGAATAAAAATCAAATGTTCAATGCATCCCCTTGGCTTCAGGGCAATTCATTTGATGGTATAATGAATTATAAATTTGCTCGTTCTGTTAAAAAATTTATTGCTGATCAAAAAGAACAAATATCTCCAAGAGCATTTGCCGACAGCATTGAAGTTTTGATACGCGATTATCCAAAAGATAATTTTTATGCTTTGCAAAATTTATTAGACAGCCACGATGTTGACAGAATTGCTTCACAAATTGTAAATCCAGACCGATGGTATGATCATTATGCCAGCGCAAAAGATAATAATAATTACATTGTTAGAAAACCTAATAGCATTGAAATATCAAAACAAAAACTTGCTGTAGGAATTCAGATGACAATGCCTGGTGCACCAATGATTTATTACGGTGATGAAGCAGGTATGTGGGGTGGAGACGATCCTGATTGTAGGAGACCAATGATCTGGGAAAACTTGCAGTATGAACCTGAGACATCTGATCCACTTGAAAGATCACATTCTGTTGATAGTGTCAACTTTAACCAAGACTTATTTAATTGGTATCATAAGCTAATTACAATTAGAAAGAATAATACAGAATTATCCTTAGGTGATATTTTTTTCTTTTATACAAATAGTCTGAATAATGTTTTAGGTTATAAACGAACATATAATAATAAAAGTATTTATATATTATTAAATAATTCTAATAATGATGTCACACTGAATTTAGATTTAAGTAAGGAAGGTTTATTCAATAAAAATTTAAAAAATCTTCTAACTAAAAAAGACATCCGTATAACAGGCAATTTTTCTCCAATATTTTTGGCTCCTTATGAAATTGTAATTTTGAAATAGAAGTTAGTATTCCATATCAAAATAAATTACAAATAATGATAAAGATTAAAATATTGAATATATAAATGGTGCTAAAGCAGAACCTTGTGTCAGAATAATTAAACCACCAAGTAAAAATAGAAATATTAATATAGGTGCAAGCCACCATTTCTTTCTTACCTTTAAGAACCGCCATAACTCTTTAATAATTGAAAATTTACTCATTGTTAAATATGTTAAAATTGATTCTCTAAATTCGAATTACTAATTTTTTCGTCTTTTCTATATTCCCAATATGTATCAGCTGATTCATCGATCTTTAAATCAAGAAATTTTTTCCCAAATACTTTTGCAATAATTCCAATTGGAGTAAGTATAATATAAAATAAAAAAATTAAAATTGCTCTTGTCATAAACCAACCAAGAATAATTGCTAAAGACATCCAGACTTTATTTAACAACTTTAATATATTAGGAAAAATTAAAGCCACTAAAATTAAGCTCAAACCTATTAAACCAATAATTAAAAATGAACTTTTTTCAAACCAATAAAGAACTATTGAAAAAATAAAAAAGACTATTCCTACAGACAAACCAAATTTTTGCAAATCTTTCTTGGTTTCTTTGATATTTCTTATTTCGGTTATTATTTCTTTCATATTTATTTAATCAAGCTCATATTCTTTTTGCCAATCATCAAATTCAATTTTATTTTTTTGATCCCCTTTTTTTAACAAATAGTTCCCCATTATTAAGTAATCCATATTTGTTCTCATAAAACATTTATAAGCATCTTCAGGTGTGCAGACTATTGGCTCTCCTCTTACATTAAATGATGTATTTATCAATATAGGGCAGCCGTAATCTTCATTGAATTTTTTAATGAGATTGTAATAAAGCTCATTAGTTTCTTTGTGCACCGTTTGTATTCTTGCAGAATAATCAACATGTGTTATTGCCGGTATTTCTGATCTTATAATTTTTAACTTGTCTAAGCCAAAATAGTTTTTATTATCTTCCCCTACTGCTTTTTGTTTATCTTTTTTTACATCAGCAACTAATAACATATAAGGACTTACAGTATCCATATCAAAGTAATTGGAGACTTCATCTGCTAATACTGATGGTGCAAATGGTCTAAAACTCTCTCTGAATTTTATTTTTAAATTCATATGTTTCTGCATATTGGGTGAACGGGCATCACCAAGAATTGATCTTGAACCAAGAGCTCTTGGACCAAATTCCATTCTGCCCTGAAACCATCCAATTACATTTTCTTCAGCTATTAGCTTAGATACAAAATTTGGAATTTCCTCATTGGGAATTTCTTTAAATGATATTTCATTATCGTTTATAAATGATTTTATTTCATCATCATTAAATTCAGGACCTAAATAAGATCCGAATTGTGAGTCAGAATTATTATCGACTGCTCTTGGCTTTTCTAAATAATCATACCAACTTGCCAAAGCTGCCCCCAGAGCACCTCCGGCATCACCGGATGCCGGTTGTATCCAAATATTTTCGAAGGGTCCTTCTCTAAGTAATTTTCCATTAGCTACACAATTAAGTGCAACACCACCAGCTAAAGTAATATTTTTCTGATGGGTTTCATTGTAAACATGATTAGCTATTTTTAGAACTATTTCTTCTGTTACATCCTGAACTGATCTAGCTAGATCCATTTCTCTTTGAGTTAGTTTACTTTCTAGTTTTCTTGGAGGTCCATCAAATAAATTATTGAATTTATTATTTGTCATTCTTAAACCTGCAGGATAATTAAAGTATTCCATATTCATTTTGAATGAACCGTCATCTTTAATGTCTATTAATTTATCTAAAATTATTTTTTTGTATTTCGGTTCACCATAAGGGGCAAGTCCCATTACTTTATATTCCCCTGAATTAACTCGAAAACCTGTAAAATAAGTAAATGCTGAATAAAGAAGTCCTAGAGAATGAGGGAATTTAATATCAGCTAATATATCAATTTTATTCCCTTTTCCTACACCATAACTTGTTGTAGTCCATTCACCAACTCCATCCATGGTTAAAATTGCTGCATCAATAAAAGGTGAAGGATAAAACGCAGATGCTGCATGAGAAAAATGGTGTTCCGGAAAATGTATCTTTCCATCATAATATAATTCTTTTTTTATGTATTCTTTCATCCAAAGTTTTTGTTTGATCCAAAGTGGCATAGATTTTAAGAATGATTGAATACCTTTAGGTGCATACTGAAGATATGTTTCTAGAATTCTTTCAAATTTTAGAAATGGTTTATCATAAAAAGATACAAACTCTAAATCGTTAGAAGTTATTTTTGCATAGTTAAGGCAAAAGTTAATAGCATTTATGGGAAAATTGTAGTCATGCTTTTTCCGTGTAAATCTTTCTTCTTGTGCTGCTGCAATTATTTTTCCGTCTTTAACCAGACAAGCAGCGCTATCGTGATAAAAAGCAGATATTCCTAAAATATACATATTAAAAATATTTATTGAACAATTGTATTGCTATCTATAAACGGTTGCACCCAATCTACATTCAAAGGAATTAATGGAGCAGCTTTTATTCTTCCCCCAAATCCTAAAAATCTAAATCCAAATGAATTTATATTAGTAACTTTAATAGATTTGAATATATTAGGGTCTATTGAAATACTATATTTTCTTGCTAATTCAATTGTGTAGTTAGTTATTTTTAATTTTGTTTTGTCTAATTCAATTTGTCGTTTAATAGTATTTTTAACTTTGGCAAAAGGTTGTGGAAGTTTTTTCTCTGGTGTTCTTTTAGCAATTACTTTAAATATTGAATATCCTTCGGGTAATTTTATAGGACCTTTTATCTCCCCAATATTCATATCTTTTGCAGTTTCTCCTATTTTACCAAACGAAGTTACAGGAAAAAATCCAAATTCACCTTTGTTTTTTTTAGTCCAATCTCTATTTGAATATTTTTCTGCTAAAACTTTAAAATCTATTCCAGCTTTTATCTCTTTCATAATTTTATTTGCAATAGACAAACTATCTGTAAGTACTTCAATAATATTTACTTCCATTGGAAATATATCTGCTTTATATTCTTGTAAATATTGACCATAAATATCTTTTTCACTTACAGTAACTGAATCAGTAAATTTGCTAAGTAAATATTGATAAAGATAATTTTCTTTCCACATTTTTGTGTCATTCACTACCTCAGGTAAAAAATTTAATCCTTCATTAACTCCTTTCCTAGAATATAATTCATATTCAATTATCTTCCTTGTTTGATTATTTAATGTTCCTAGAATTGTCTTTAGGTCAATATTTACTGAGTTAAAACCTTCAAATATAATTTGTTGAATAAACCGTTTCAAGCTCATTGGATCTTTTTCAAACTGTATAAAATCTTTGTTTAAATTATCATCACCAAATTCACTTACAAGTAAATATAAATCCCCGGGTTCAACATATACAGGTTCATCTTTTTTTAATGAATAATCTTTTTTCCGTTTCTCTAATATTGTTTGGAGTTTTATAGCAAGTTCTTTGAATAGCTTAGAATTTACATCTACTTTTTTATCCTTAAAAAAATTATAATAATATTTATCAAATAATTTTGCAGCTTTTCGAGCTTCTATAATTTTTTGAATTGCTTTTCTTGCATTATCCCTTTCAGAGATTGTGCTTAATACAGTTTGTTTTTTGTTTGATAATTTAAAAATATACCAACCATCAGGGGTAAACATAGGAGAAGTATATTGACTAATTTTAAGGTTGTATAGAGAATCTTCAATGCTTAAATCCATTTGTCCATATACTACTTCTATTCCTTTTTTTTGCTCTTCTTTTTCAGGGCTATAGGTTAAAATTGTATCAAATGGTATCCCTTGATCTAACAAATTATAAAGTTTATAAATTTCTGTACTATCTTCTGATATTAAATAATTTACCTCCAAAGTTGTATTCTTTCTTATAAAACCATTTATAATCTCTTCTTCAGAAACCTTTATTTTGTTTTTGATTTCCTTTCTGAAAAGTGCATCTCTTATAAACATTTTTTCATATTCTTCTTCAGTAAACTTCATAACTTGCATTGTATCAAGCTTGAGATTTTTAGCTTCAAGTGCCCATAATTTTTCAGAGATTAAAGAATATAGGAACTCTAACTTTAATGATTCCCTCATATTTTTATTCTGTTTTCCGAATAATGGCGTAAACTCATACCTGTGTAAAAACTCATCTGCAGTAATTGATAAATCGCCTACTTTTGCAAGAGGTTTGTCTATTAATGATTGAGAAAATAGATTAGAAAATGAAAAAATAGCAAAAAAAATAAAAGAAAATACCCATTTCATAAAAACCAATATCCTGATATTTATATGTTAAAAATACCTTATTATTTAAGTACATTCAAAGATTTTAGTGGCACAAAAAAGAACAATTTAAATTATTTTATTCATAAATTGAGTTTATAATTACAATTCTCATTTAATAATTAGAGATTTTTTAGAGTATGGATTCTAAGAATAATAATGAAAACAATAATGCTAATATTAAAAAAGCTCCGAAATGGTTTTATTTAGTTTTAGTTTTATTCCCCATTATCTTTATTATTTTATTAGAATTATCTTTAATAATTTTTAAATATGGAGAGGACTTTGAAACATTTAAGCCATTATCTATAAACTTTCCAAATCGACTTGCTTTAAATCAAAATTTAACCTTAAAATATTTTTCAAATTTAAATAATTATCCGACTCCATTAGCTGATAGTTTTTTAAAAATAAAGACGAAAAACACATATAGGGTTTTTGTCCTTGGTGGAAGTAGCGCGGAAGGTTGGCCTTATGCTTTTACCGGATCTTTTGCAGCTTTTTTAAAAAGAAGACTTGATCTTCTTTACCCAGAGAAGAATATTGAAGTAGCTAACTTTGGAATATCTGCTATCAACACTTATACTATTAGAGATATAGTCCCGGATATTATTGATCAACAACCTGACTTAATTTTATTCTACGGTGGGCATAACGAATATTATGGTGCACTTGGAGTGGGTTCCACTGTTTCTATGGGAAACTCTAGATCATTAATAAATTTATATATATCTATTTCTCATTTTAGAACGGTACAATTATTAAATAAGGTAATATCAAAGTTTTTCACTTTATTCAATAAAAGCAAAAATAAAAAAGAAACCGGTAATAGAACTCTTATGGAGAGAGTAATCGGTAATTCAAAAATTGTCTTCCATTCAGAAGTTTTTAATAAAGGAGTAGAACAATTTGAAGGAAATTTAGAAGATATTTTAAATTATTTTAAAAATGCTAAAATTCCAATTATACTCGGAAAATTAACTTCTAACCTGCTCGATCAAAAACCATTTATATCAATTAATACAAAAGATTTTCCAGGCGCAGACAGTATTTATCAACAAGGACTGAATGAATACAATAAAGGTAATTATAAATACGCCCATAATTTATTATTGCAAGCAAAAGAGTTGGATGCTTTACGATTCAGAGCACCTGAAAAATTTAATAATGTAATTTCAAACTTAGGAGAGAAATATAATATCCCAGTAATTGATATTGATTCGTTATTCTCTGTATCCAGTCCTAATGGTACTGTTGGTTATAATCTCACTGTAGACCATCTTCATCCTAATTTAACTGGATACAAATTAATAGCTAGGGCTTTTTATGATAAAATGTATCAATCAAAATTACTTCCAGATGGCCATGCTTATAATATTCCGGAAGATGTACAAGATAGTTTGTTAGATGCTAATTTCCCTTTTACTAAATTTGATTCTACTATTGCTCAACTCAAATTAAATATATTAACCGGCTCATACCCATTTGTTCCTAGTGGTTCACCTAACTACAAAATGATAGATTACAGACCTAAAGATTACAGCGATTCGCTTGCATTACAATTTGTTAAAAAAGAAATATTTTGGCAGAGAGCACATGTCTATCTTGCTGATAGATATTTTCAAGAAAAAAAATACAACAATTTTGAAAAAGAAATAAAATCTTTAATTGCACTTTTACCATTTGATGATACCCCATATGAATATGCTGCTAAACGACTTATTGAAGCTCAATTATTTAATAATGCATTACCTTATTTGATAAAACTTGAAAAAATTAATCCATCGTATTATTCCAAAAAATGGATCGGTACAATTAATCTGCAAAATGAAAAGTATATTATCGCTTTAAAATATTTAGAAGAAGCTAGTCATTATACAGATGCAGATTTTCAATTATGGTATAATTTATCAGGGGCATATTATTATAATAAACAATATAAAAACGCAATTGATGCAATACAAAACAGTCTAAAACTTAATGCTAATAACCAATCTGCAAAACTTTATTATAATCAGTTAAAAACATTTTTGGAAAAATTAAAAAAATAAATTCTTTTCAATTTAGTTTTTTTAAACCCAGATTTTCCATTGGAAAATCTGCCCTCTGGGCAGACAATTTGTAAGTAAATAAAGATCATATACTTAGTTATATAAAAATCTCGGAATTCGTTATTTGAGTAATATGTTTTTCTTACAAATTGCCAGGGGTTAACCCCGCTATATAAAATGTTTTATAAAAACATTTTATGAGCGGCCTTCGGCAAAAAATTCATTTCCAATGAATTTTTTGGGTTAAAATAAAAAAACCCGAACCAAGATTTATCGGTTCGGGTTTTTAGTTTTAACTAAATGATAGAACAATTACTTCATTAACAACATCTTTTTGGTGGATACAAAATTATTAGACATAATTCTGTAGAAATAAACGCCACTAGCTAAAGTAGATGCATCAAAAGTAAGTTTATAATTACCTGCAGCTTGTTCGCTATTGATAAGAGTAGTGACTTCTCTTCCGAGCATATCATATACTTTTATAGTTACTAAGCCTGGTACAGGTATACTATAATTAATTAAAGTTGATGGATTAAAAGGATTTGGGTAATTCTGTGATAGCGTAAAATTATCTGGAATTAAATTATTTTCTCTTTCAATACCAGTAATAGGAGCTATGACACCCCATGTATGTGCAAACGATAAATCAGGTCCGTTCTTAAGTAGAAATGAATGATTTGATCCAAAACCCATTTCATTATCCATATATTCTACTCCAGCGTTAAGAGTATCGGAATTAGTGTACTTTGCACCAAATTTATATTCATAGATTCCACCATTTGTACCGGAAAGAACAGTTATTTTTAGGGACCACCAATTATCACTAGCTGTAACATCACCGTGTGTACCATCATCATACAAAATTAACATATGAGCTAGACCAACAGTATCTGCAACTGTCCAAGTTCCACCAGAAGCAACCCAGTCTCCCAAAAAGCTTGCACCACCTCGCATACCTACAAACTCAATACCAGTGATGTTTCCATTATTATATCTTTCTTTTGCACCATTCATATCAACAGTAAATGTAACATTTAAGTCAGCCGATAAAGGAGGTTGGACTGGTGATATATTTGGAACTATTGGATCTAAAATAATAGTGTTTGATGTATCACTACTATAGGTATACCAGCGATCATTACCTAATTCCCAGCCACCATTAGTAAACCTATCGCTAGGGATTGCTTTGAATTTCCATTTAGATGAATCTTTTGCAGCTTTTCTAACTGTTAATGTGGCAGAAAATATGTTAGGGTTAAAAAGATCTTGTTGCATTACTCTATTAGAGTCAGGGCTGACAAGAGTTTCACCTTCCCAATTCATTCCGGCAACAGTTAATGTATCTGAACTTGGATCAAAAAATCCTACTCCTGTACCAATAATACTTGTAAGATCTGCACTAAATTTAATAGTATTTTTAGGAGGTAGAACAAATGAAGAATCATCATTAAAATAAACAACCGGAAGAGTCTGTGTAGCTGAACTAGTGTCAAAAGTAAAGCTCCTATTACTACTTAAACCTTCCCATCCGTCGTCATTTTTTACGAATTTATATTCGTACGATTTACCACTGCTGTCATTTGGAATTCTAGCAGTTACTGCCCAGATTGAATCTCCAGATATCTTGCTCATTTTAAAAGCATAACCAGCCCAATCTGCAGCATCTCCTGCATCTACCTGAAAATTACCTCTGACAGTCAAAGAATCACTACTTGCAGAAAATGCACCTCGAAAAATCTGAGCACCCATATTTACTTGAAATACTACACTAGTAGTATCTTGAGCAAATAAAGCTGTAGAAAGAATGAGGGCAAATAATGGAATTAGAAATTTTTTCATATAACACCTCTTGTTAAATTGAAAATAGTTAATTAATTATATCTAGTTTACAGTCCTATTGTTAAAGAAATTCTTGATATACTTTTGAAAATACCATAATCGGTATAGCTGTAATTTATTTTTCCTAAAAAACTACCAAAATCATATTTGATACCAAAACCAGCAGTTAATCCAGTTACTGAAGCATCTTTACCTAATGCATAATAACCTGCCCTAACAGAAACAATGTCATTCCAAACAATCTCACCACCAGTATTTAGATATGAAACTTGATTATTTGGGATATTAGCATCAGTTGCAATAGTTATATTCCACATTTCATTTTTTAACATTTCCCAGGATAAACCAACAGAAAAAACAAGTGGTAAAGGCCAGGAGTCAGTTGATAATCTTGAAGCTATATTAGAATTATTCCCAGTATTTGAAGGATCAATATCTACTGGTTGTAATAAATCTTTTCCATCAAGTTTCATTTCAGTTCCAAAATTTGAAATATTCATTCCAATATTAAGTCCTGATATTTCAGTATGAAATAATAGTCCAACATCAATGGCAAATGCATTGGCAGATTCATTATAAATATTTTGGGTTATATATTTAAAATTACTTCCGACAGAAAGTTTATCTGTAAGATTATGTGCATAAGTAAGGGTTATAGCTAAATCATCCGCACTCCAAAATTGACCAGTTCCATTAGGTTGATCAGCTGTTGTAATTTCTTCATTTCCAAAATCTAGTTGATTAAAACTTACGGCAATAGCATCAAACTCACCTAATTTTAATCCAAAAGCAATCCAATTATGTTTTGTATTAACAAGCCATTCTGAATAAGAAATATTCAACTCGTTTTTTTCTAGCCAAGACAGACCTGCAGGATTCCAATAAACAGAGGAAACATCATTTGCAACAGCAACAAAGGCTCCGCCCATACCGGTAGCTCTTGCTCCAACAGGTATTGTTAAAAAATTTGCAGCAGTTGTACCAACTTTTGATTGAGGAAAAGTAATAACCGAAGTCAATGCAACAAATACAAAAATTCTTTTTAATAATTTTATGTTAAATATCATATATTTTATTATTTAATGATTGCTATCTTACCCATTTTTTTATCACTTATTTCCGGTACCTCAACTATATAGAAATATACTCCATAAGCTACATCAAGACCTTCTTTAGTTCTAACATCCCAAGAAACAGTACCGTCAGTAATATTTCCATTTTGAATTAAAGTTCTTACATGATCACCATTTGAAGTATAAATATTTATTGAAGCATTTATAGGAATATGTGTAAAATTAATTAACCTTTCACCTCTTCCTCTAACAGTGGGAGGTAATGGCTGTTCAAAAACATTACTAACTACATAGGGATTTGGAACAACTTTTATTTTATTCAATTGATTTGCAATTGAGTTTACATCAATTCCGGCTTTTACAGTTGTAAATGTAAATTTGTCACTAGCACTAATAGGTTTGGTCATACTAATGAACAAGGAATCACCGCCTTTAAAAATAAAGGATGAGCTGTCGCCTACAAATACTATTCTCCAAGTTAATTTATTATCGGATGTATCTGCCATTAGGAATTGATCTGAAAAAGATAGTGTATCCTTTCTAAAAGAACTTACTTCTGTTAAAGCAAATTTTATTCTTATTGGTTTTTCTTTGTTTGTGATATCAAATATCTTATAATTTATTTTAGTATTTGCAGGGGGTGCAATTCCTCCAAATATATTTGCCAAAGTAAATGAAGAATCATTGTAATTATCTGAAAAAACTATCAAAAAATCACTTGGAGCTTTATAACCCACAAATGGCGGTGAATTGATTTGAGAAATAAGAAATTTTAAATTATTATCTCGTTTAACATTCCAATGTGTTTTTAGTGTATCAACAACTATTTTACTAAGTACCTGATAGGTTGTGTCAATAGAAATTCTAACACCTTCAAAGACATTTGCATTAGATGGTAAAAGTTTTTCATTCTTAATAAGCGTAACACCGCTTAATGAATTTTTAACATTATAAGCATAAGCAATGGCAACATTATTAACTAATGAATCTGTAAATGTAACTTCATAAGATGAATTAATTACAGAATATGGATCTACAACTTCAAAAAAAGGAGTTGCATTTGAATTACCTAAAACCCTTGAAAGTTCAGTACCTTGTTTAGGAGCTACATATCCAAGTACAGGACCATGTGGAATTATTGCTACAGTATTTATATCAGTAGATATTCTACCTGCAACATCTTTAGATAAAAATTTGGTGTTTTCTGAAGGAAATATATCTCTAAATACATCTCCTCTATCATAAGCTACAACTGCATAATAATAAGTTCTTCCGTTTGTAACTTCTGTATCAACAAAAAAGTTTTGTATTCCGGTATCATTACCTAGTAAATATGGTGCTCCGTTAGTTAATTCAAATAATAATGGTGATGGAATGAAGTGTCCTGTAATTCCATTTTTTAAATCATATTGTACAAAAGGTTTAAAGAAAACTTTTTTACCATTACCATCAGTAATTTGAAGAGCATCTGTGAAATCAGGATCAGTTCCTTTATATACTTTATAACCTTCAAAATCCATTTCTCTTGTTGTAGGATCAACGGATAATTCAGCTACTTTATCCCAATACAATGTTATTTTCCCATCTTCTGCAACTGCATTTAAAGTAGGTTTACTTGGTGGTTGGGGGAAATTATAATTAGCGTTAAAAATAAGTTGAGCTACACTTTTAGTTTTTATTACATCTGCTAAATCATCTCCAAATACTAAAGCTAATGAGAATCTTTCAGTTGATTTTGGTAACATTGGAAAATATCCTGATCCATAAACAAAATCTCCATCTTCACCCCTTGTAGCCACATTGTTTACAACTGAAGAAGGTACATCAAAAAACCCTGGTCTTAATCTTCTCCACATATCTCTTTCATCTGCCATAGTAATTGCGTTAGCAGGAACAAAATACTGGAAGCTAGTCAAACCAATTTGATCGGATTCATCTACATCAGTTTTATCAATATTCGGTTCACCCGGAAAACCTGTATCAAGAATTTTTCCATTTGCATCAATTGTAAAACCAGATGTGGGTTTACCATCATTTTCACCTGGATCTCCTGTATCAGGTTTTCCGTCTAAACCAACATCATCTACAAGAGCATTCCAATTATTATTATTATCAATTGCATCATCCCTTGTCTCATCAATCATAGGATCAGTAATATTACCATTGGTATAATCAAAATGTTGAACAGGATTTAATGTGTCTATTAATACTACACCTTGTGGTGATTGTTTAAATTGTCTGTAATGTTGAATTGAATTTTCATCAATTATTCCATTTAAATTATTATCAATTCCATCATATGCATTTTGATTTACATTACCTTGAAAATCAACATTACCTTCAACAAGAGCAGTAACATTTGGTGCTAAAAAGAATTTTACACCCAATGAATAAACGGTAACAGTATCGTTAGGCATAGTAAAAATTGATCTTGTAAACTTTTTGCCATTATTACCATTTTTTTCAATTAAAACTAATTTATCGCCAGGTTTAACTATTTTTGGATTAAAATCATTTTCTTGAAAAAATGGAGAAGTTAAACTGAATTTAACATTATCACCATCATTATCAATTCCGTCAAATTTATTACCCGGTGATTCTAAAAACGCATATGAAATATATCCGACAGCATTAGGATTGGGTTCCCATTGAGGATTTGCAGAAGGTCTGATAAATCCTCTTCCATTTAAGCCTGGTTCAATATCCCAGGAATATGTAATTGATTGTCTAACATCAAAAAATGAAGCATCATCATTCCATTCATCTCCGGATACTCCAACATATGTTCCAACCAAAATACCAAATGAGACTTGATCATAAGTTGAAGTTCCATCATTTGTAATATTATATAACCAGAAGAGTACATCCTGTGCTAAAAAATTTGACCATTGTAATCCCCTTACTGAAACTTGAAGTGCTTGTCCTCTTCTTGCTAAATCTGTTGTATCAGGTATAAAACCATTTCTTTGAAACATTGATTCATCAGAATTATCATCCATCCAGAAATAACTTTCCTGATCTGCATTCATTTGTGCTCTACCAAAAAAACCATTCCAATCTACTTTTGGAGTTACATTTTTCCCATCAATAATAATAGGTAAGCCTGAATAATTCCAGGTTGGTTGATCAGGCCATCTGTCGGGCCAGGTCTCAGGTAAATGGCTCATTGCAACACCTTTACCCAATTCATTTAATATAGGATTTGCAAATCCAGGAATAGGTTCAAATCCCCAAGCTTGTCCACCAGGACCAATACGACCACCGCCAGGTCTGGCAACAGGGGTAATAACCACATTTACAATTGTGTCATTAACGCTATCTCCATTATAATCTTTTATAGGAAGTTTTAATCCAACTAAAGGTGATACATCTCCTACATAACCATTTCCATCAAATTTCCATGCTGCTCTTGGCCCTTGATCACCAGGTTGAGCAATAACACCAAAGTTGGAAAAAACAGTTCGTACTTGATTTCCTCTGTGTACACCTACTTTTCTGTATACAAATGATCCTCTGTCAGTAACTCTTTGTTGAGACATACTGATTGAAGGTAAAGCTAAAATTGCTAAAAATGTAATAAACAAAAATTTAGCATATTTCATAAATTTATTTTCCAATAATTTAACTTGATTACTTAATTAAAAAAATATGGATGTACCAAATTCAACTCTTCTTGGTTCAGAATAAAAACCTGGATTCCTGTAATATTCATCTAAAGTATTTACCAGTTCCGGCACACCACTTTGTCTTCTTAAAAATTCTTCTAAAGTAAAATCAGCAGTACCGCTGTCATTATAAACATTATTTTGATTCTTTTTATCAAACAAATTAAAAACTCTAGCAAAGAAACTAATTTTAATTCCACCAATCTCTATATCTTTATAAGCTCTTAAATCAACATTAAAAGTTGAAGGTTTAAGTTCACTGTTTGTTAATAATTCAGATACATCAAGTGATTGGTTAGGAGTATAAGGAAAACCGCTTCCATATTTACTTATTAAACTAAAGCCCCAGTTATCATCCGAAGCATAAGTAAATGTAGCATTTAATGTATGAGTCTGATCAAAACTCAATTTAATTAATTGAATTTCAGGTAACTGACCATTTACTATTTGATTTCTTGTTGCCTCAGGATCAGAAGCATTACCTTTTGCAAGCTGCAAAGTATAATCTATGGTTGCTGCCCAATTATGATTCATTCTTTTTGTTACAGAAACTACTATTCCTTTCACAAAGCCAAAATCACTATTTACAAATTGACTGTAAGAAGCTGACCCGCCAAAAAGTCTAATATCATCTGCTCTTGTTCCGGTAAGATTTCTAATGTCTCTAAAATAACCTGTTACATCTACAGTAATATCATCAGAAAATGCTTGTTGAAAACCTACTTCTCCACTAATGGTTTTTTCAGGTTTTAAAGCTGCATTGCCTGCAACTCCAATATTACCTGTACCACCGCCAAATTTAAATTCTGGATTTGTATAAAGTAAACTGAAATTTGGAACTTGGAAGAAATGACCATATGAAAAATGTACAACACCCCTGTCTGTTAGTGGGAAAGCAATTCCTAATCTTGGACTAAATTGCCAGGAAGTAGGTGCATCAACATACCATTTTGCTCTTCTTTGAGTCAATGTGAGAGCAAGATTTTCTGTTTTCCTTGGTCTGTAAATATCTGGATCGGAGGGATCAGCAAGAGTAAAACCGTCGGGTGAAAAATAATCTGCTCTCATACCAATATTTATGATCATTTTATCAAGTTCAATTTTGTCTTGCAAATAAGCTGAAAATTCTGATGGCTTACGAGTATATTGATCTATTCTTAAATTCTCATTCGGATCATTTAGATTAGGAATATACAGATGAGCAAAAGGATTTAAACTTACTTCAGGATCTTGTAATCCTTGTTCTTGTATATAATTTATATTATTAAAGTATAATCTGTGTTTATTAATTTCAAAACCGGCTTTTAACATATGGGTTTGTGTTACTTGAGATGTTATATCAAGTTTAGCACCAATAGTCTCAGTATTTCTTTCAAATTCTGAATGCTGCATACCTCCTGTTAAAAAACTTGGAACTTCTGCAGGCTGTTTGCCTAGAAGTAATTCGTTTGGATAAAGAGCATTCGGGTCGTAATCAAAAGCTTTTTGATTAAATTCTTTTTTGAAATATGTAAAATTAAGATTATAAAATGTAGAATTTGATAGAGTATGGGTAAATCCTAAAATGTTTGTAAACCCAGTTCTTTCTTTTTTAAAATCTCCATCAGGATTAAAACTAAAACCTAAATCAAAATCTCTAAAATTTACATTATCATAAATGACATTATAATTTATTTTTAATTTGGGAATAATTTTAATTGTTAGTTTAGCTTGTGCATATTTTTTTTCATTATCGTTAAGTGGAACTATAGCTCCGTCACCTTTCCCTAAAGAACTGTCAGCAATAAGAATATAGCGTGAAGCAATTGGTACTGATGATCCTTGGTTAATTGTAATATTGTAAGGAGTATATACTCTTTTTCCAAACATCCAACCACCAAAATAAATCCATCTGCCTGTAGTTCTTAAAAAGATTTTACCTTTTAGAATAGGACCGCTAAGTGTAAGCTCAATATTTCTAATATTAGTAGCATCAATTTTATTTATATTTCTAAAAATATCTGTATGATTACTTACATAAGAGCCTAAGTAAGTAGATATGTTCGCATGAAATTCATTATTCCCATCTTTAGTTGCAATGTTTACATATCCAGATAAAGCACGACCATATTCAGCATTAAATGCACCGCTAACAAATTGAAGTTCTTGAATACTATTTGCATTAACATCAACAACTGTTGAACCGTCATAAACATCTGTCATTGGTACGCCATCTATAGCATAAACAACTTCACCTGATCTTCCTCCTCTAACATTTCCACCAACAAAACCAGCCTTAAGTTGTAAAACTTCCTGGAATTCAGTAATAGGTAATTCTTTAATATCGTCAGCACTAATAATTGAAGTTGAAGAAGTTAAATCTTTTGTGACTAATGGTTTTTTTGCAACAATAGTAATTTCTTCACTTAATGTTAATACAGCTGATGTAAGATTAAAATCTATTTTAGTTGTTAGGTCAATTGATACTTTTACATTTGTGTATGTGATAGAATTATATCCCAATGCAGAAGCTTTTATTGTATAACTATCTGGGGATAAACCAATTATAGAATATTCACCTTCTAAGTTTGTAGCTGCACCATAATTAGTTCCTAAAATTATAACATTTACAAAAGGTAGTGGTTCATTTGTATTATCGTCGACAATTTTACCGGCAATTTTACCTGTTTGTGCAATTGTAAAATTTGCAGTTATTATCATAAATATACAAATGCTAATAATTCTATAAATTTTTGACATTAAGAATTACCTCTGCTTAATTCATTTGTTTCTCTTATGAAATATTTCTTTTCTCTTTTGAAATTGTAATTTGGATATCTTGAAATGGATTGAGAACTAATAGGTTGTACTCTAAATTTTAAATTATTATACCTAATATTAATAAAATCTAAAATAAACCATTTAATTTTAGTAATAAGCATAAATTTAGAAATGAACTTTATAGAAAAACAAAAAGAAAGCTATTGAAAATAGTTTGGAAAGCTGTAAAATTTATTCTATAAAGGTCCCTTTTTTTTTAACTAAAAATAATTACACTAATTATGTATTGAAAACTTTTAACGGATTCAATCTATCTAATTATAACAAATCTTACCACTACCTAAATATAGGTATTTTAATAAAATAAGTGATTTTAACCACCTAATTGAAGTGGTAAAAACATCATTTTAATTCAAAAAATCAAGATACTATACAATACCTTCTTTTATGGCTTTTACAACAGCTTCCGATTGTGAATGAACATGAAGTTTTTTATAAATATTCCTAAAATGAAATCGTACGGTTTCAACACTTATAAATAAGGAATCAGCGATTGCTTTGAAATTATTACCTTCTACTAAACCACCTAGAATTTCTTTTTCTCTTTTTGTTAATACATATTCATTTTTTTTATCCAAATTTTTCCCCTTTTTTTGAAATGATTCTATTACTTTCCTTGCTATATGTGAACTCATTGGTGAGCCTCCGTTGGATGCTTCTTTAATAGCTTCAAGTAATTTCGATGGTGGGGTTTTCTTTATAAGATAACCGGAAGCACCTGCACACAATGCATCAAAAACCAATTCATTTTCTTCATAGATGGTTAAAACAAGAATTGTTATTTCAGGTAAGATAACTTTAACTTTTTTTATTCCCTCAATTCCATTCATTCCAGGCAAGCCAATATCCATAAGCAGAATATCCGGATTGTTTTTTTCTATGTTCTTCAGCATTGAAGTACATTCTGAATAAGTATTTATACAAGAATAGCCATCAGTGCCATCAATTAATATTCTTAATCCTTCTCTAATTTCATTGTCATCTTCAACAACTACAACTTTGATCATAAATAATATTCTGCCTTTATTAAAACTAAAGATAAATAATATTTTATAATATATCTCCTACAAATTTAATAATTGTACCACCATCATCAGCTCTTATTAACTGTAAATCTCCGCCAATATCTCTGGCTCTTCTTTTCATATTATCTAAACCATTACCCTTTTTGATTTTTTCAATATCAAAACCGGTCCCATTATCTTTAATTGTCATTTCTAATCTTTTGCCTTTTATAGATGCATCCAAAATTATTTCATGACAGTTACTGTGTGTAATTGAGTTATTGATAGCTTCTTTAAAAATCAAAAATATATTTTGTCTATACTCCATAGTTAATATTACTTTTTCTAAAGCCTTAATATTTTCTGATTTAAAAGATATACTGGTATATGTAAGCAACTCTGCATAAGTATCTCTCAATCTTAAAATTAGGTCATACAAAGATTCTCTTTTAGGATTTACTAACCAAACAATGTCGCTTAAATCATCAATAAGTTTACGAGAATTTTTACTGATAGTTTTTAATGAATACTTAACATCATCATCGTCTGTTTTTATTTTTTTAGAGATCACTTCACTTAAAATTGATATTCCTGTTAAACTTGATCCTATGTTGTCATGCAAGTCAGCAGCGATTTTTGTTTTTATTCGTTCAATTCTAAACAGATTTCTAATTCTTAAATAAATAATTGAAGCAACAAGCCCACCAATTAATATAGTAGCAAAAGCAATAAACCACCAAGTCTTCCAGATTGGAGGTGATATAATAATCTTTAATGTTTTACCTTCATTATTCCAAATACCATCATTATTAGAGCCTCTTACTTTAAATAAATAAGTTCCAGGATCTAAATTTGTATATGTAACAAATCTTCTGTTTCCGGAATAAATCCACTCTTTATCAAATCCTTCCATCATATATGTATATAAATTCTTCTGCGGTGAAACGAAATCAAGTGAAGCGAATTCAATAGAAAAAACATTTTGTGCAGAGTTAAGTTTAATTTCGTCAGAAGTAATTATTGATTGAGTCAGCGGTAAACCGTTATTGTTTATTTTTAATGGTTTGTTAAAAATTTGAAAATCGGTAATAACAATTTTGGGAATATGTCTATTAGTTCTTATCTGATTAGGGTTAAGTACATAAAATCCTTTGGTGCCACCAAAAAATAATTTACCATTATTGCCTTTAAAACTTGCACCCCAAAAAAATTGATTACTTTCCAACCCATCGTTTGTATCATAATTTCTTACTGTATTATCATTTGGAATTAACATTGATAATCCGTTATCTGAACTCATCCAAATATTACCATTATTATCACCTTGAATACAATAAATTATATTGCTATTTAGACCATCCTCTATATTGTACCTTTTAAATTTTGGTGTTTCAGAATTAAGTTTATTTACAGAAAGTTTATTTACACCGCCTCCGTAAGTACCAAACCAAAGATTACCTTCATTATCTTTATAAACTGATATAACTCTATCATCACTTAGGCTAAATTTGTTTTGAAGATTTGCTTTAATTATTTCGAACTTTACATCCTGATTTTTTAATTTTAATACATTTTTTCTGTAAGAATTAGATAATTTATTTAAACCATTCCAAGTTCCTATCCAAAGATTTCCAAAATCATCTTCAATTAAACAAGATTGCACCATGTTGTTACTAAGACTATGAGGGTTATTCGGATTATAAATAAATTTAATAAACTTATTATTCTGTTTATCATAAACATCTAAACCAATTCCAGTTCCTATCCATATTTGTCCATTAGTATCTTCATAAATAGATTGTATAATATTAGAACCACCACTGTTAATTGCTGAATAAGATTTTTTAAAATTTATAAACTTAATTTCGTTTAATTGTTTTGTATCAATTGGAGAAATACTTTTATTCACTCCCCCACTCCAAGTACCAACCCAAAGGAAACCAAGTTTATCTTTAATTATAGCTGAAATTGAATTATCATTAATACTAAATTTATTTTTAACATTATTTTTATAAACAAAAAAATTCTCACCATCTTTTTTTAACCTGTTTAATCCTCCCCCCAAGGTACCTACCCACAGGGTCTCATTTTTCTCTTGAAAAATTGAACGCACTGTGTTTTGGTTAAGACTTTCTTTGTTTGATGGGTCGTGTTTATAATGCTTAATCTGCAATACTTCTCTACTTAATTTTAATAAACCATCTTCAGCTGTTCCAATCCAGATTATTCCGGAGTTATCTTTAAATAAAGAAAGAATATTATTATTAAGTAATATATCAGCGTTTGAGATATCGGGGTTTATTCTGATAAATGAATTCTTTTGCTTTTCATATTTGTATAAACCTTCGCCGGACCCTGCCCAAAGCATCTTTTCATCATCTTCAATTATTGCATTTATCCTATTAATGTTTCCGTTTTTGTTTTCTAACGAATCCATTATAAATTTTTTAATATTATTAGTGCTTAGGTTTATCATAATGAAACTGTTGATAGTTCCAATCCATAATTTTTGTTTATTGTCCTGAACAATTGATAACACTATATTATTTTCAAATTTTTTGTTAATTCTTGAATAACTTATAAACCTATCATTTGCTCTGTCATATTTATCTAAGCCTCTGTCACTTCCAATCCAAAGTACACCATCTTTATCTTCATAAAGAGCAAGAACTACATTGTTGCTAATACTATGGGAATTATTAGGATTATATTTATAGTGAGTAAAAATCCCTTCTCTTTTATTGTATTTATCCAATCCTTCTTCTGTGCCGATCCATAAATTTCCAAAACTGTCTTCAACAATAGCTCTTACATTATTAAAAATTAAACTGTTAGAATCAGCAGGATCATTTTTGAATGAAATAAATGAATCCAAATACACATCATATTTGCAAAGCCCTCTGTTATTTGTTCCAACCCATAATACACTGTCTCTATCTTCATAAATAGTCCAAATAAAATTATCAGAAATTGAACTATTATCCTGTGGATTGTTTTTATATATTTTGAAATTATACCCATCATATCTGTCAAGTCCATCTTCTGTAGCAAACCACATAAAACCTCTGCTGTCTTGTAAAATACTATGAACTGTATTTTGTGAAAGTCCGTGTTCACTAAAAAGATGTGTGAATTTTAGATGATTGGATTGGGCAATAATAAAATTTATAATCCCTGAAAAAAGTAAGATTGTAAAAAAGATATTTAATTTTATTTTTATCATCTATTGGTATGAAATGATTGACATTTTTTAAATATAATTTAATACTTTATTATCCATAGTTCCATATAATTCAATTTAAAATAAAAAACCCAATTCTTTTACAATTGAACCTGGCTTTAGATCAAAATCTTAAATATTTTTTTTGTTAAGAAATCATTTTAAAAGTATCAATTTTTTTGTTTGAATAAAATTACCAGCTCTTAAAGTATAAAAATAAATTCCGCTAGAAAGAAATGAAGCATCAAAGATGACAGAATAATTTCCTGTAGATTGTTCCTTATTAACTAATGTTGCAACTTCCCTTCCAAGCACATCAAATACTTTTAATTGTACAGACAAGTCGTGACTTGTCCCTATTGATGGAATTGAATAGTTAATGGTTGTTGATGGATTAAAAGGATTGGGATAGTTCTGAAATAATTTATAATCTGTTATAATAGCGTTATCGTTTTTTTTTACATCTGTTACAATTAAATCCGGAACAGGTAATTTAACATCTGTATAAATATGATATTCACCAGGTGTAAATGGAATAGACATACTGGTACTTATTACATTCAAACTTTCTCCTGTAAAATAATCATACCACAAACCCGTATGTTGAAAATTTGCAATTGTACTTTGATTGTTAACATCAAAATTTCCAAAAACAGATACATTCATTGAATCTCCGTTAAGATAAATTTTCTTTACAGCATATGCGTTATCAACAGCAAGAGAAAAGTTGGTTGTGCTAAATGCTTCATAACTTGTCCGTAATTTTATTAATACAGCAATTGTTTTATATAATTTTTGTCTATCTGAATTGGTATAATAATTCCATAGAATTGGTTTTTCACTTGTCCTTCCGCCCTGATTAATTGAAATGTCATAGCCCAATTCCCCAAACTGCCAAAGCATTTTTGGACCGGGAATCAGATAAAAAAATGTTGAAGCTAATTTTACTCTGTCAAGTCCGGTAGGTTGATATTTTATATTATAGCTTCCGCTGCTATTTCCAGATTGTTTGTTTTTATACATCATCCTTTCTTCATCGTGGCTTTCCATATATGCAAGTGAATTTGGTACACTCCAACCTCTTTGTATATATGATGTCCATCTGAGGTCGCTATTATTTAAAAAACCCATTGAAGCTTCAGTATAATTGTAATTCATATTACTCCAAAGCAAAAAACCAAAATTTGCAAGAATTGTTTCTTCAGTATTTGGAGCAAAATGTTCTAAAATTAAAGCAGATGACGGATGGTTTTGCCAAATTACATTTCCCATTCTTTCAAGAAGATTAATCCTAGATTGATCAAAGCCGCTGCCATCACCTTTAACATTAGTAAAACCTTTTGTAAAATCAAATCTATATCCATCAATATGATATTCTGTTATCCAGTAATTAGTAACTCTGTCTACATAATATTTAGTTTGAGGACTTTCGTGATTAAAATCATTACCAAATGAAAAATCTTTATTTGGTGAAGTGGCATTAAACCATGGGTTGTTTCCAGCAGGTCTATTATTTGCAGAATCCCAATATAATCTAGCTAATGGATTTTGACCGTAAGCGTGATTGAGAACTATATCAAGAAAAACAGCAATTCCGTTTGCGTGAGCAGCATCAATAAAATCTTTTAGATCATTTTTGGTGCCGTAATATTTATCCAATGCCATATGAAAACTTGTATTATAACCCCAACTGCTGTTGCCTTCAAATTCCATAACGGGCATAAGTTCAATTGCATTTATCCCTAAATTCTTTAAATAATTTAAAGTGTCTGTTAATGTTTTGTAGGAATGAGTAGCAACAAAATCTCTAATCAAAAGTTCATAAACAGTTAATTTCTTTTTATCTGGTTTAACAAAATTGGTAACCTGCCAGTTATACGGAGTTTGATCAGTCTGTAATACTGATACAATCTGATCTGTTTTGCCTGTGGGGTATTGTATTAAATTAGAAGGATAAATACTTGTAGGAATATATTGATCATTCCAAGGATCCAAAACTTTTTCCGTAAACGGATCTGCAATTCTTAAATTACCGTCAACTAAATATTGAAAAGAATATTCTTGCCCTGATGTTACATTAAAAGTAAACCACCAGATAACACTGTCTGCTGTAACTGTTTGTTTTTTCATAAAATAATTTTGGTCAACTTTCCAATCGTTAAAATCACCAAGCACATATACAAAACTTTTATAAGGCGCAAACAAGGCAAGTGTTACAGTAGAGTTATTATAATTTATTCCTAATTCATTTCCAGTTGGTAGGGCTTGTTCTGTCACAGTAGAATTTAAAAATACATTAAAGCTAAGAGTGTCAGAAAGGGTTGTCGTATCAGTTCCAATTATTGTAATATTATTACTGCCGTTAGAAAAATCTGCATTTATTATTAATTCATAGTTTAGTGAGCTAGCAGTGGTTTGTGTTTTTTGCGTACCGTTTACAAAAAGTGTAATATCTTTACTTTGAGTGCCTAAAGCTGCAGCATTTATAATTACATTTATGGTATCACCTGAGTTTGCAAATAGTGGAGATCTTAAAGGATCACCAAATTGATTAGATACAGTTGGAGAATTTAAAACAAGTGAATATGTTCCTGCTGTAAATAGAGTGTAAAAGATGTCTGTATTACCTACATCTTTTCCTTCAAAATAGCTGCCATTATTACTTGCTGTTGCACTTCTAAAAACAAAAGCTAATTTTAATATTTCTTCTGATAGTGATAATTCTGGATTTCTATTATAGTATTGTCTTGGATAACCAATTACAAAATGATAGTGGTCTAAACTATCTCGAATTAATTTTGTATCAGCAGTATTTTCACCCCAATTAGATACAACATGTTTCCAATCACTGCTACTTGTACTAAAATTTGTAATTACACCTGTATGGGCATAAACATCTCCTGTATATCCCATCAAACCTTTATTACCTTGCGTTGCATCAAAGAAAATTGTTATCGAATCATTCTCAGTAGCAAACTCAGGGAAGGAAGTTATTAATTGTGAATAACTAAATTGAGCAACTGTAAAAAATAATAGTATTAAAAATTTAAGTTTCATTTAAAATCTGTACCCATTTACATTTTTATAAGCAATAAAAAAAATATTCAATTAAAAAATTATTTATCAGTCAAAAATTTTAGGATTTTACTTCATCCACATCATTTACAAACATTACTAATATACCGGCAAGTATCATAGAGCCTCCACCTAGGAGTAAAGCATATATAGCATTGTCACCAAATAAATTTTTAACACACCAACCTAAAATTGCTGCAGCTGTAATTTGGGGAATAACAATAAAGAAATTAAAAATCCCCATATAAACTCCCATCTTTTCAGCAGGTAATGAACCGGCAAGAATTGCATAAGGCATTGCAAGAATTGAAGCCCAGGCTAGTCCTATACCCAATTCTGATACAAGCAGTAAATTTGGATCCTTAATAAAATAAAATGAAATAAATGCAAATCCGCCAATAACTAAACTTATTAAATGAACAGTTTTTCTGTTTGTTTTTTTGGCAAGCCAAACAAGAACAAAAGCCATTACTGCAGCAAATCCATTATAAACCGCCATTAGTACTCCAACCCAATCGGCACCTTTATTATATAATTCTGATGAAGGATCAGTTGCACCGTAAATATGATGAGTAACTGCAGGAGTAGTATAAATCCACATTGCAAATAAAGCAAACCAAGAAAAAAACTGAACAAGTGCAAGCTGCTTCATTGTTTTAGGCATTTTATAAAAATCATTAAATACAGTCACAAATCCACCACTGTTATTTCCTTTGTTTGAAAGAAAACCAACTATGATTTGCATCAATCCAAAAATTATTGAGCCTACAAATAAAACATAAAGTCCGTAATCAGTTTCTTTTAAAATAAAATATAGAATAGAAGAACCCACAAGTCCGATTAAAGTCCATATTGCACCTGTTTTATAAAATTTTTCACCTGAGAAATTATCTTCTATTAATTTTTTAGATTTATTTATATTTTCAGATTCAGAATATATTTTTAGTTCTTCAGGAGAATATTCTTTAGTACTAAAGACTGTCCATAACACAGATAAAATAAATACTGCACCACCTATATAAAAAGATAATTTAACTGACTCAGGAATTTCACCCGAAGGAGCTGTGTTAGAAATTCCAAACCAATTTGTCATCATATAAGGTAAAGCAGAAGCAACAATAGCACCAATGCCGATAAAAAAACTTTGCATTGAAAAACCAATTGTTCTTTGTTCAGAAGGAAGCATGTCTCCTACAAATGCACGAAATGGTTCCATAGAAATATTAATTGATGCATCCATTATCCAAAGCATACCTGCTGCCATCCAAAGAGCGGGAGAATTTGGCATTATAAATAAAGATAAAGAAGCTAATATTGCACCGGCAAGAAAATATGGTCTTCTTCTTCCCAACTTTCCCCAAGTCTTGTCACTCATATAACCGATTATAGGTTGCACAATAAGGCCGGTTACAGGAGCTGCAATCCATAAAATGGGAATATCATCTATCTTTGCACCAAGTGTTTCAAAAATTCTACTTACATTGGCATTTTGTAAAGCAAAACCAAATTGAATTCCTAAAAAACCAAAACTCATATTCCATATTTGCCAAAAACTCAGACGAGGTTTCTCCATCGGACAAGCTCCTTATAATTTTATTTGGAATACTTTATTTGAATTATAGAATATAAGGAAATTTTCATTTTATCTTATACACTCTGTTTGAGTAGTTCTTTAAAGACATATTGCATTCCATATTTTTTATTTATTATTTTGATTCCTTCAATTAATTAAATCGATATAATATTAATTTTTACTATCAAAAATTTATACGAGTGGAATATGTTTTTTAATTATGGAATAAAAAAACTCTCTTACCTGTGTCTAATCATAACTTTATTTTCCGTATCATTTCTCAATTTATATGCTCAAAAGACAACAACTGTAAATTCCATAGATTGGTCAAAGAACGCAACTATTTATGAAGTTAATGTTAGGCAGTATACTCCAGAAGGAACATTTAAAGCTTTTGAGAAACATCTTCCTGAATTGAAAGACCTTGGAGTAAAAATTTTATGGCTTATGCCAATCAACCCAATTGGAGTGAAAAACAGAAAAGGAACTTTGGGCAGTTATTATTCTATTAAAGATTACAAGGAAGTAAATCCTGAATACGGAAATTTAGATGATTTTAAAAGCTTAGTAAATAAAGCTCATCAATTAGGTCTTAAAGTTATAATTGACTGGGTTGCCAATCACACAGCTTGGGATAATGTTTGGGTAGAATCTAATCCTGATTTTTTTACAAAAGATTCTAATGAAAATTTTACTCCTCCCGTAAATGATTGGTCAGATGTAATAGACCTTAATTTCGATAACCATAAATTATGGGATTATATGATTGATGCTATGTCGTATTGGGTTAAAGAAACTGATATTGACGGATTCAGATGCGATGTAGCTGGAATGATTCCAACTACATTTTGGAATTATGCAAGAGAAAAATTAGATGAAATTAAACCAGTTTTCATGTTAGCTGAATGGGAAAACGAAGATTTGCATGAACATGCTTTTGACATGACTTACGCTTGGGAAATTCATCATATTATGAAGGAAATATATAAAGGTAAAATGAATGTCGGTGATTTAGATTCATATCTTGAGAAAGAAAAAAATAGATTTAATCCAAAAGCATATCGAATGACTTTTACTTCAAACCACGATGAAAACTCATGGAATGGAACTGTAACTGATAGATTTGGAATATCTCAAAGAACATTTGCTGTATTAACTTTTTTTGTAAAAGGTATGCCATTAATTTATAGCGGACAAGAAGCCGGATTAAATAAAAAATTATCCTTTTTTGATAAGGATACAATTGATTGGAAAAAGAGTGATTACAGAGAAATTTATAAATCATTGGTTCAATTGAAAACTAAGAACAAAGCTTTATGGAATGGAATATTCGGTGGAGAAATGGTAAGATTAAAAACAAATGATGATAAAAATATATTTGCATTTACAAGAGTAAAAGATAATAACAAGATTGTTGCAATTTTTAATTTATCTCCGAATAATAAAACGGTAAGAATTGATAATGATAAACTTGATGGTATATATAAAACATTGTTTATGAACAAGGTCTCTAAATTAACAAATCACATTAAAGTTGATATTAAGCCTTGGGGTTGTTCAGTTTTTTATAAATAAAATTTTCTCAGAGTGATAACGCTGACCTACTAATATGATAGCAAATCTCAGGACTACCCAGCCTGTGGTTCGCTTTTTTATTTTATACTAAATTGAGTAGCAACTTCATTTAATAAACAAAAAACTTAATCAATAAAACAGTTACTAAAACTTTAACAATATTTTATTTCCTACCATTCATGTAATTGTTATCCATTTTATTTGTACTTAAATCTTCTTTTCTCAATATTAATATTATTAATTAGATTATTTTATAGATAAATAACATTCTTTGGAGGAATTATGAGAGCAGCTAAGAAACTTTTAGTTCTGTTTATAATATTTCTTTTTATTCAACCTATTATTCCGCAAGAAACCGACAAATCAATTTTAACTATTGATCGTCTTTTTAAGAGCGCTGAATTCAGTGGTGAAAGATTTGGACCTGCCCGCTTTTTAGAAAATGGAAGCAGCTACACTACTTTAGAAAAATCAGTAAAGATTAAAAAAGCTTATGATATTGTTAAATATGACACTAAATCCGGTGATAGAACAATCTTGGTTTCGGCTGAGTTATTAGTACCTAAGGGTGATACAACTGCACTTTCAATATCAAATTACGCGTGGTCAACTGATAAAAATATGTTATTAATATTTACCAACACTAAAAGGGTTTGGAGATATAATACAAAAGGTGATTACTGGGTTTTAAATTTAAATACAAAAGAATTAAAAAAGCTTGGCGGCAATGCTCCTGAATCTTCACTTATGTTTACAAAATTTTCTCCTGACAATAAAAAAGTTGCTTATGTAAGTGCGCATAATGTCTTTTCTCAAAATCTTTCTGATTGGAAAATTACTCAATTAACTTTTGACGGATCTAACACTACTATAAACGGAACATTTGACTGGGTATATGAAGAAGAACTTGATGACAGAGATGGTTTCCGTTGGAGTCCAAATAGTAAACATATTTCTTACTGGCAATTAGATGCATCAGGTATTGGTGAATTTTTAATGATAAATACAACTGATTCAGTTTATTCTCATACTATTCCGGTTCAATATCCAAAAGTCGGAACAATAAATTCTAATTGCAGAGTAGGAGTTGTTAGTGCAGATGGAGGAGAAACTGTGTGGATGAAAGTACCTGGTGATATGAGGAATGATTTTTATATCGCTAGAATGGATTGGCCTAAAACTTCTGATGAAATATATATTCAAAGAATAAATAGAACACAAAATAAATTAGATATAATGTTATGCAATATTACCACTGGAAATGTAAATACTATTCTAACAGAAACAGATGAAGCTTGGATTGATGTAAATAATGATATGCGTTGGTTTAATGAAGGAAAAAGTTTTACCTGGGTAAGTGAAAGAGACGGCTGGAGACATATGTATGTCGTATCAAGAGATGGAAAAGATGTAAAGTTAGTTACTCCCGGTAATTTTGATGTTATCGAAATTGAAACAATTGATTTTGAAAACGGATGGATTTATTATATTGCTTCTCCTAACAATGCCACACAAAGATATTTATTTAGAACAGCATTAAACGGAAATGGTAAAATTGAACAAATAACTCCTAGTTCATTTGCCGGAGTTAATTCTTATCAAGTATCCGACGGATCGAATTTTGCCATTCACACTTACAGTAATATAAATACTCCAAATATTATTAATTTAATTGAGTTACCAAGTCATAAAATTATTAGAAATCTTGCGGACAATAAAAAATTAACAGCTAAAATAGATCAATTAAAAAAATTACCTGTTGAGTTTTTTCAGGTTGGTATAGAGAATGGAATTAAATTAGACGGTTGGATGGTAAAACCTCCTGATTTTGATCCAAATAAAAAATATCCTGTTTTATATTACCTTTATGGACATCCTGCGGCACAAACTGTTATGGATCGTTGGGGTGCTGCTTCGTTATGGTATTTAATGCTAGCACAACAAGGTTATATTGTAGCAAGTATAGATAATAGAGGAACTCCTGCACCAAAAGGTAGAGCATTTAGAAAACATTTATATAAAGATATAGGAACAAACACTTCTATAGACCAAGCAGAAGCTATGAAAGTATTAATGAATAATTATCATTTTATTGATCCGGAAAGAATCGGTGTTTGGGGTTGGAGCGGTGGTGCTGTATCAACTTTAAATCTTATGTTCCGTTATCCTGACATTTTTAGTATTGGTATGGCTGTTGCACCAGTTACAGATGAAAAACTTTATGATACTATATATCAAGAAAGATATATGGGACTTTTAAAAGATAATGAAGATGGATATAATAAATCAGCAGCAGTTAATTATGCAAAAAATCTTAAAGGAAAATTATTAGTTGTGCATGGTACAGGCGATGATAATGTACATTACCAGAATACCGAAAGATTAATTGATGAATTAGTAAAACACAATAAGACATTTACAATGATGGCTTATCCTAATCGATCACACGGAATTTATGAAGGCCCTGGAACAAGACTTCATTTATATTCACTTTTAACATCTTATTTAGAAACAAATCTTCCGGCTGGAGGAAAATAATCAAATTATAAAACTAATCCCTTTCTTAATTTTTAAAGAGGGGGATTAGAATTATTAGGCTAAAATATATTTCAATAAGATATATCGCTAACTTTTATAATTTCCGCTTCGTAACCTTTACCCTGAAGGAAACTTATAAATTCAGAATTAAAATATTTTTGGTGTGATTTTTCATATTCATTTAAAAGTTCTTCAACTTTATCATGCGGTATAGAACATCTTAAATAATTAAGTACTTCTTTGTCATCATATATTTTGTAGTAATAATTTTGTTTTTCAGGCATAATAACCTCAATTTATTTTTAATTAATTAAACTAATATTTTTTCTGCATGTAGTATATCGTTAAATAGTCCGTCTTTTATTGATTCGGAATTTCCTTTTGCCTTAGCAAGAGATGTAAGTATATATCTATTTGCAATAAAAACTTTTTTGGGTTCTTTCTCAGCTTGTTCAAGTAATAAATATCCTATATATAAATAACTATAGAGTTCAACTAAATCTTTTGCAGCTACATCTTGAAAGGCTGAATCTTTTTTCTCTTCGACATATTTTAAACAATCATAAAATATTTTCCTAATCTCTATTAAGTGATTCACAAGTGGCTGCACCCCACCTTTATAATGTTTCTTTTCTTTTTCGTCAAATAATTCTTTAAATACATCTTTAATTACACTTCCTATGGCAGCTACAATTTGAAGTTGTGAAGTACCTTCATATATATTAGTAATCCTTGCATCTCGAACTAACCTTTCAATTTTAAATTCTTTCATATACCCGGTACCACCGTGAATTTGCAGAGCATCATAAGTAATTTTGTTACAAGATTCACTTATAACATATTTAGTGAGTGGTGTTAAAAAGTTAGATTCTCGTACAATAGTTTTCAGTCTTGTATTTTCTTCAGAGAATAGTTTTCCTTCTTTTTTAAGTCTCTCAATTTTTACTTCTAACTTTTCTTTTAAATCTATGGTTTGTGCTGAACTATAAAAAAGAGCTCTATCAGCCTCTAGCATAACACGCATATCAATAAGCATATTTGTAACTACAGGAATATTATATATAGATTTTCCAAATTGTTCTCTATCGCGTGCATATTTTAAAGCTTCCTCATAAGCTGCTTGTGCAATGCCCAAAGCTTGTGCGCCAATTCCCATTCTTGCTCTATACATAAGATCAAAAACATATTTTATTAATCCGAATTTTCTATTACCAATAAGCTGGGCAGGTGTGTTATTAAATTGAAGTTCGCAAGTAGGTGAGCCGTGTATGCCAAGTTTGTTTTCTATTCTTCTTATTTTTACAGTTTCATCTCCATAACAAACAAACATACTTAACCCTCTAGCATCTTTTGTTCCTATTTCCGACCTGGAAAGAACAAGTAAAACATTTCCGTTTCCGTTAGTAATAAATCTTTTTACTCCTTTAAGAAACCAATTCCCTTTTTCATTTTGATATGCTCTTAATTTTACAGATTGAAGGTCAGAACCGGCATCTGGTTCAGTTAACGCCATTGCACCGGTATATTCACCTGAGCAAAAACCTGGGATGAATTCTTTAGCTTGTTCTTTTGTACCAAATTTTATTATTGTGTCTCCAATATCCTGCAGACTAAATATATTCATTAGTGAAGCATCTGCACGAGAAATCATTTCCACTGCCATCATATAAATTGTAAACGGAAAATTAATTCCATCTAACTCTCTTGGGAAAGTAAATCCCAAAAGATTTGCTTGTTTTAATTGCTGTAAATTTTCTTGTGTTCCCGAAGCATAAGTTACTTTCCCGTTTTTAAATACTGCTCCCTCATGGTCAACATCTGCAGCACGCTCTGCAATATAATTACCTGTTATATCACCAAGTACTTCTAAAACTTTTCTATAATTTTCAATTGAATCTTCATAATCTATAGGTGCATAATTATATTTTTTAGATTGCTCAAATCCCTCTTCTGCAATATTTATTACTTCCTTTAAATCAAGATTATTAAAATGAAATTGAAGGTCGCTGTTATCTGTAAAATAATTTGGCATTTATTTCCTATTTCAATTTGTTTTTATAAGCTTCAATTAATGCAGGTATAATTTCGGTTGCATCCCCAACAATTCCATAACTGCTAATACCAAATATTGGGGCATCCGGATCAGTATTTATAGCAATTATTTTTGCTGCTTCTTGCATACCTGCTCTGTGTTGAATAGCACCTGAAATTCCAACAGCTATATATAATTTAGGTCTTACTGTTACTCCCGTCTGCCCAACCTGTCTATCTGGAGATATAAACCCTGCATCAACAGCTGCACGGCTTCCTGCTACTTCCCCACCGATAGTAAGTGCTAGTTCTTCTATTAATTTAAAGTTATCTTTAGTTCCAAGTCCGTAACCTCCTGCTACAATAATTGGTGCAGCTTTTAAGTTTACTTTACTTTCTTCTCTGTGTTGTTCTATAATATTAACTAAAAAGTCAATTGGTTCAGGTTTAAAATCTGCTACTATTATTTTTTCTTTGTTCGGTTTATCCAGAATGTGTTTTTCCATAACGCCTTCCCGAACAGTAGCCATTTGTGTGGGTACATCAGGAGTGATAATTGTAGCAATAATATTTCCACCAAATGCCGGTCTTATTTGGAGGAGTAATTTTGGATATTCATTTTTTAAATAAGTAACATCTTCAATTTGTAAGTCAGTGCAGTCTGCAGTTAAACCACTTTTTGTATGAGAAGCTACGCGGGGTGCTAAATCCCTGCCGATAACCGTTGCTCCGAATAAAACAATGCGAGGAATATTTTCTTTAATTAAATTGTTGAGGATTCTACTGTATGGTAAGGTTCTGTAATGTTTTAATTCAGAGTGATCATAAACCAGAGTTTCATCAGCACCATATTTGAAAGTCTCTGAGGCAATTCCTTTTACATTGTTCCCAATAACAATTGCTTTAACTTTTCCTGACATTGCTTCCGAAAGTTTATGAGCTTTGCTTAATAATTCAAAACTTACATCAGCAACTTTACCGTCTCTTTGTTCTATAAAAACCCAAACTTCATTTTTAAATTCCATATTATTTCCTGTTAACCAAAAATATGATCTGTCATTAACTGATCTATTAAGTTTGATAGGCCTTCTTTAGTGGGTTCTACTTTACATTGATTTCCTCCACCCAAAACTACAGATTGCACTTTGTGCACTTTTGTTGGAGAGCCTTTTATTCCGCATCTTTCAGAGTCTAATTTCAGATCATCCATAGTTAAAGTTTTTATATATAGATTTCTTCCTTCATATTCATGAACAAGCTTATCAATATAAAGCAGTGAATTTCCTTCAGTCATTTTTTCTAATTCCATTAATGACTTTGCGCTTTTATATGTCATTACCCTTTTAGCATCAAAAGGACGGGGTTTGACAACATCTTTTAATACAGTTATTAAAACAGGAAATACACTTTCAACAATTTCATATCCGCCATCTATTTTTCTTTTAACCTTAATTTTATCTTTTGTTAATTCAACAATTTCCTCTGTATAAGTAATCTGTGGTATATTAAGTTTTTCTGCTGTTTGTGGGCCTACTTGGGCAGTGTCTCCGTCAATTGCTTGTCTTCCAGCAAAAACAAAATCATAATTATCTATTTTTTTAATTGCTTCACTTAATACATAAGAAGTAGCAAGAGTATCGGCACCGGCAAATTTTCTATCGCTTATTAGATAAACTTCATCAGCTCCCATGTAAAGGCATTCTCTTAAAATATCTGAAGCTCTTGGTGGACCCATTGTTATAGCTGTTACTTTACCGCCATGCTTTTCTTTTATTTGTAAAGCAAGTTCAAGTGAAACTCTATCCTCATTGTTAAATATTGCAGGCAATTTAGCTCGGTTAACAGTTCCGTCATCTTTCATTACTTTTCCTGAAATATGAGCAGTATCAGGAACCTGTTTAACCATAACTATAGAATTGTACATAAAAATCCCATTAGTTTAGATTTCATAATTATAACAAATAATATTCCACACTAAATCTTTATGTTATTATCTGTTTTTGAACTTTAATAAGGGGTAAAAGAATTACTTTACGATTATTAAGAAAAATCTGATGATATTTTTCTAACTATTAGGAATATAAAGTAATGATAATTAGAGTTGGTAAATAAATTGAATTTGTAATTCCTTATTAAAAATCAATGTTATAATTCTTTTGCAAATGTTAATTTTATAACAATAGGGCTTAATAAAATTATACCGATTAGATTAATTATAACTGTAAAGCCGTTTAGTAAATCTCCCAAACTCCAAATATTTTCAGCATCACTTGCAGCACCAAGAAGGATAGCTGAGCAGAATAGCCATCTGTAATACACTTTAATTTTATCACCGAACAAATAGCTAGCGCATTGTTCACCATAAAAACTCCAGGCTATCAAAGTAGAATATCCAAAGAGTAAGGATGCACCGAGAACAATCCAATTACCAATTGAAATAGCAGATGAAAAACTTTGCGATGCCAAAGCTGTACTATTTAATCCTTCAGTCCAAATACCTGATGTTAAAATAACAAGAGCCGTAATTGTACAGATTATTATTGTATCAATAAATACACCGGTCATTGAAATAAGAGATTGCTTTACAGCACTGCCTGACTTTGCAGTCGCGTGCATTATTGCAACCGATCCAGTACCTGCTTCATTACTATAAGCCCCTCTTGCAGCACCATATCTAAGAGCCATCAATACCGTTGTTCCGGCAAACCCGCCTTCAACAGAATGAAAATCATTAAAAGCATAAAAGAAAATTTGTTTTAGTGCAAATAAAATTTGATCAGAATTAATAGATAAAACTATTAGTCCTCCAATTAAATAAGAGATAGTCATAAATGGTGAAAGGAACTCCGTAGTTTTTGCAATTTTTTTTAGCCCGCCGATTATAACAAGCCAGGTTAAAAAAGCAATAATTACACATGATAGTAACTGTGGTGTTCCAAATTCATTTTTTAAAATAATTGACATTGAATTGGATTGAATTGAAGTTGTTGCAATCAAAGTTTTAACAGCAAAAGCAATTGCAAAAGCGGTTGATAACCATTTTAAGTTCAATCCCTTTTTGATGTACACCATAGGTCCGCCTAAATAAGTACCGTCTTCATCTTTTTCACGAAAATGAAAACCCAATAAAGATTCAGAATACATTGTAGCCATAAGAATTATAGCAGAAATCCACATCCAAAAAATAGAACCTGGCCCCCCTGCTACAATTGCTGTCGCAACACCGGCTATATTTCCATTACCCACCATTCCGGATAAAGCTGACATCAATGCTTGAAGTGGTGTTATATTACCGTCGCCTGTTATTGTTTTTGAGTTTTTTAATTCACGAAATGCTTGGGGAAGTTTTCTAAATTGAATTCCTTTTAATCTAAAAGAAAAATATACACCACTGCCCAGAATAAACACAAGCATTTGTGGTCCCCAGATAAAGTCTGCAATGTCTTTTATAATTTTAAATAGATCCATAAATAGGCTGAAAGAAAGTTTAACTTAATTACTCATCTTACACAAAAAGTGAACAGTGAAAAGATGACATCTTTGTTTACTGAATTGAATTCAAATAAAATGATAACTCTTTAACGAAATAGAGACTTTATTTTCTTAATTTACCGTCATCTTTCAGCTTTGCGTAACATCAGTTAATTATTAACTTACATTACGCAATATGATTTGTGAATTGCCACGACTTTTAAGTCGTGGCAAGAAAACACTACGAAAACCGGGCTTTAGCACAAATTGTTTTGTTTTTTTTTTTTTGACTAAAGTCCAGAATTTTGAGGTCTTTTTAATCCACGCCCTAAAGGGCGTGGCAAGTCAAAAACAGATTTTGCGTAACATGACTTATTAACTTTTTATACAAAATAAATTTGAAATAATTAATATCATATGTTATAAAACAAAAAAGTCCGTTATTAAACGGACTTTTTTTTAAGTATTTTATTTTATTATTTTTTCTTTTGAGATGGGAATACTACATCTGCAGCAGTTTTAGAAACTTTAAATTTTAATACCTTTTTTGCCGGTATTGCCATTGTAGCACCTGTTGCAGGATTTCTACCCATTCTTTTCTTTCTATTTGAAACTTGTAACTTTCCTAATCCAGGAAGCACAAAAGAATTTTTTGCTTCTTTATAAGCTAAAGAAGTAAGTTCATCTAAAAATTCACCAGCTAATTTTTTTGTGGTGTTTGTTTTTTTTGAAAGGTGTGATAAGATATCACCCTTGGTCATTGGTTTTGAAGCCATGCTATGAACCTCTTTAATTTATGTGAATGATTATTACATCTGAAAAATATATAATAAAATATTAAAAACAAACTAAGTGTTGGCTATCTTTTTTATTTGTCAACCTAAAAAGTGTTTGTTATATTTTTGTATGAACAAAAAATCACTTTTCATTTTTTTACTTTTGTTTTTCGGTTTACACAATACATCTTTATCAAGGTCCTATAATCAATTCTCGGATTCATTAAATACAAATATCATTAAAGACAGCGCTGCAACAAAAGATACAATAGTTCCTCTTCATACATCTTTATTGGGTGAAAATAATTTTGTCATTTCTAAAAAAAATATTAACCAAATTGATTACAGATATACTGGTGATATTTTAAATAAATCTAATTTTAACTATACGCTTTCATTTGGATTTATTGGACAGCCGAATATATCTGTTTTATATGGTGTTGGAAATAACGGAATAAGTTTTTTACAAGATGGTGTTTTAATAAATAACAGATATTCTAACTTTACTGATTTCAATGATATTCAATCAGAATTGTTAGATTCAATTGAAGTTATAAACTATCCCAGGGGATTTCTTTACAGTCCGGCAAACAATCTTGTTAGCATAAATTTAATTAGTAAAGATTTTGTTTCAACAGTGCCTTATTCAAAAATAAAATATTATCAAGGTCCGGATGGTGAATCTTTTGCTGATGTTTATTTTAACTCACTTCTATCTAATAAATTTAATTTATCATTCGACATTACAAACAGAAAAATGGATGATAAATATTCTAATACAAATTTTAGTTATTGGCAGGGAAACATAAAGCTTAAATATTTAAGTTCTAATAAATTAAACATTATCGCTGGTTACAATATCGAAAAATCAATTGTTGGTATAAATGGAGGTGTAGATGTTGACAGCATAAAACTGGTTACTACAAATATAGACAGTCTTCTTTATGATAATATATTTGCTCCAGTAAATTTTATTGACAGAAGTAAAGAATACCGAGCACAAAATTTTAATCTTAAATTTTTATATATTTTTTCTAAAAGTTTAAACAGCGATATCTCATTTTATTATAGGTTCGGTAATGAGAGAATTGCTCAAACTAATAATTTACCTTTACTTAATTCTACCAATAATGCTAAAACTTATGGAATGATAATTAATAATAAATATGATAATAATATATTTAAGTTAAACCTTATTAAAGGTTATGAATCATCAGATATAAACTCTGATTCATCTTATAATTTTACTCTTTCAAATAATTCATTTCATTTAGTAAATTATTTTGCTTCAGTTATTTTATCAACTAATATTTTTGGTGAAAAAATAATTCCATCAATTTTTTATAAATATCAGCATTCTAACTTTAATAATATAAATAAAAGTAGAAACGGGTATGGCGCAGATCTAACTTTTATAATAAATGATAATACTAATTTTTACTTAGGGCTATCGTCAATAAAAAATGATTTCACAGATAGTTATTCAAAAAACTATGAAGGTAGGTTGAATTATGACAATGATCAGCTTCAAATAAGTGGCGGAATTTTTATTAGAAAAGATTTTTATCAACCAATTAATATTTATACTAATAATATATTTTATAATGAACAGCAATCATTAAATGGTTATAATTTATTAGTTAATTTAAAATTTGGTGACTTTGTTTTAGAAAATAAAGGTGAATTTTATGCTACTTCAAATTCAACAAATAATAATTTATGGATTATTCCAAAAGAAATAATAATATTAGGTTTATATTATAATAATTATGTTTTTAATGATAATATGCTTTTAAAAGCCGGTATTTTATTTACTCACAACGGAATTAGGAATGTTGAATATAACAATTTAACAGCAGAAACTGTTCCATCTTTTAATAGATTCGATCTGACTATTTCCGGGATAATTCAAAAAGTTGCTACTGTTTACTTTACCTGGGAAAACCTGACAAATAAAAAATATTTTATTATTCCTTATTATCCTATGCCTGATAGAAACATTCGGTTTGGTATTTCTTGGGAGTTGTTTAACTGATTTTATTTTGCAAGATCAAATATGCTTATAACAAATAAAAAAAATATTCCTCTCTATGTTTTTATCGCCGGCTTGGTTACAGAATTATATTATATCGCATTTCTGATTTTCAGTAATAAAGACATTCCTCTTTATATGTTCATTTATCTGGAAACATTTTTAATAATGATGTTAAGCTTTTACTTTGTAAAAAACTTAAGAGAAAAATCTGAAGAAAATGAGAAGAAAACAAAGCAAAATATATTTCTTAAAATTTTTTCAAGATTCACAAAAATTGAAAATCAGGAAATATTAAAATTACCCATTGTAATAATAGGTTTTGGTTTAATATTCAGATTAACATTATTTCCTGCTGTGCCAACCACTTCAGATGATGTTTACAGATATCTTTGGGAAGGAAAAATATTGGCCGAAGGTCATAATCCGTTTACAACTGCTCCTAACGATTCAACTTTAATTTATTTAAGAGATGGAAATTACTATAAAGTAACCTTTAAAGATATTCCGGCTATATATCCGCCTTTTTCACAAACTGTTTTTACTTTAGGTTATTTTATTAAAAAAAACAGTGTAACTGCGTTAAAACTTTTATACTTAATATGTGAAATAATAACTCTTTTATTTCTATTAAAATTACTTCATCTAAAAAAGAAAAATCTCAATTATATAATTTTATATTCCTGGCTTCCATTGAGCATAATGGAGTATTTTATTAATGCTCATCTAGACCCAATTGGAATTATGTTTATGGTAATGTTTATTTATTTTAGTGAAAAAGATAAACATATATTTTCGGCTGTATCATTTTCTTTTGCTGTATTGTCAAAATTATATCCTGTTATATTATTTCCAATTATCATTAAAAAATTTGGGCTTAAAAAATCTTTTGTGTTTTTATTATTGTCTGTTTTACTTATAACTACAATTTATCTGCCATTTTTGAATTGGAATTTATCTGTTTTTTCAGCACTGACCAATTACCTTGCTAATTGGGAATTTAACGGTTCAATTTACAATTTATTAAAATATAATCTTAATGATGGAAACTTGTCAAAAGTAATTTGTGCTTCAGCTTTTATTGTTAGTATAGGAATTATTTCTATTTATTATAAAGATTTTACAAAAGCGGCTTACGGAATATTTATAAGTCTTATTGTTTTTAGCGTTACTTTATATCCGTGGTATTTAGGTTGGATTGCTGCAATAAATCCTATGTTTGCATTTTACTCAGTAACAAGTTTATTGTTTAGTATCAATTTAACTAACTTTACTCCACTGGCTCCTGTTTGGAAGGAATATTTAATGGTTCTATTAATCCAATACATTCCTTTTTTCATTCTTTTGATAATGGATATATTCTGGCTGAGGAATAATAAAGAAAAAGAGTCAAAAGAAATAATATCAGTAAATTTTTAAAGACTTAATTTATCTTTAAATTTTGAAGCTTGTCTTCTTGATACTTCAATTTTGTGGTCGCCTTTTAATTTAACAAGTAAACCTCCATTCAGCCAAGGTTCAATATTCAAGATCCATTTAAGATTGATAATATGTTTTCGGTTTGCTCTAAAAAAAGTTCTGTTATCCAATCTTTCATCCAGGTAATTTAGCGTCCTTAAAATAAGAGGCTTGTTATCGTCAAAATAAAGTCTAACATAATTTCCTTCTGATTCTAATAAACGGATACTTGCTAATTTTACAAACCAGCATCTTTCACCATCTTTAACAAATATTTGATCATCTTCTTTTAAGACACTACCCAATTTTTCATCCATTGCTTCTTGATTTCTCAATAGAATTTTATTGATTGTTTCCTCAAGTCTTTGAGGTTCTATTGGTTTTAGAAGATAATCAAGAGCATTATATTCAAAAGCTTTTAGTGCATATTCATCATAAGCTGTAGTAAAAATTACTATAGGTACAGTATCTAAGCTTTCAAGAAGATCAAACCCGTTTTTACCTGGCATTTGTATATCTAAAAAAATCAGTTCAGGTTTTAACTCTTCTATCTTTTTTACTGCTTCATCTACATTTTTTGCTTCACCGATTATATCAATATTTTTATGTGGAGTTAATAATCTGCGTAGTTCAACACGGGCTAAACGCTCGTCATCAATAATTATTGCTTTCATTTTTTATCTCCTTCAATTGGAATTACTATCTTTGCTAAAACAATTTCTTCTGTTTCATTTTCAATTGTAAATTTTGCTTTTTCACCATAAATAAGATTTAATCTGTGTTTTGTGTTTTTAATGCCAAAACCTTTTGAAATTTTTAGGGCTTCGTCTTCAAAATTTCCAGTATTTCTTATTTCAATTATTAAATGTGAGTTTGTGAGTTTTGTACTTAAATGTATTTCACCGCCATTTTCTCTGTTAGATAATCCATGTTTAATTCCGTTTTCTACCAAGGTTTGAATCATCATTGGCGGTATTTCTATCTGCTTTGATGCTTCATCTACATCTATTTTATATTTTAGTCTTTCTTCAAAACGAATTGATTCTAATTTTAAATAATCGTTTACGGTTAATATTTCATCTGATAAACAAACTGTTTCAATGTGTTCTTTTTTTAATGAATATCTTAAAATATTAGAAAGATATGTTACTGCGGTTTGTGCATTTTCAGGGTTTTCTTTAATCAATGCTCTTATACTGTTTAGTGCATTGAAAATAAAATGAGGATTTAACTGTGATTTTAATGTCTTCAATTCATAATCTTTAACAGCGGCTTCCCATATTAATGCTTCCACTTCTACGGCTTTATAGTTCTCAAAAAAGTGAACTGAAAAATAGATCAATTCCCAAACTAAAATAATTCCGGTTAAGTTGAATAAACTCCAGATTATATTTCCTATTTTCATTTCCTCTATGCGTGTATAACCAATAAAATATGAAACTGTTAAAATTATTAGATATAATATTGCTCCTAATACAAAAGAAGATAAAAGGGTTCTGGGAATTATTTTTTTAAGAGAAAGTTTTAACCATTTTCTTTTTATAGTATAATATCTGAAAATATGGGTTATACAAACTCCAACAAAACCCATATATAAAGTTGTTGTAAACCTTTGCCAGGTAAAATGGCCGAACAGTGAGATCATGCTAATATTAAATATTACAAAAATTGACCATCCGATGATTTGGCTTATCCAATAAATTTTACTGCGGGAATGTTTTGACTTAATTGAAAAATTATTATATAAGTTATAATTATCTCTTATTTCAAAATCGTTCTTCATTTTTTAATTTTTATTTTCTCATTTAATATAACTGATAAACCAATATTCACCAATTAGTAATAAAATTTTTTCAGGGAAGAAATGTAGGTTATGGGTTATTCACTGATTGAATTAATATTGCAAACGGTAAATAAAAATGATAGGCGGATAAAAATGTTCTTTTTGTCAATTAGTAATTAAACGAAAGCTCCATAATTAGATATGAAGCTTTCACATAAAATATTTTATAGATTTAAAATATCGCTGTAAATTATATAAGCCATTAAAATTAATAATATAGCAAAGCCTGTGTTTTGAATAGCCATCTTAATTTTAATAGGTATTTCTTTTCTAATGATTCCTTCTATTATTATTATTATTAAATGACCACCGTCTAAAACTGGAAATGGCAGAATATTTAATATTGCAAGACTCAAACTTAAGAGAGCTAAGAAAACTAAAAAACTTGAAATACCGTCATTGGCAGATTTTGCTGCAAACTGAGCTATCTTAACCGGACCGCCAAAAACTTTACCAAATGCAACATCTCCATCAACAACTTTTCCAAACATATTAAAAGTTAAATCTGTCATTCTTACAATATCTTGCCAGCCTTGATAGAATGAAGCAAAGAACCCATATTTTTCATATTCTACAAGACCTGTAAATACTTGAGTTATTTGAATACCTATCATTCCATCACTGCCAGGAGTTACAGCTACAGTAAGTGTATCTTTATCTCTTTGAATAACTAATGGAAGTTCTACATTTTTATTCAATGAAAATATTTTGGTGGTTTGACTTGGGCTATAAAGTTCTACCCCATTTAATTTTAAGAATACATCATTTTCTTTTAAACCGGCTTTTTCTGCAGGGGATTTGTCTAACACCATAGCAACTGCAGGTTTTATTCCGAATGGGATTAGAAAATAATCTGTTTCTTCAGAGGCAGGTATTCTTGCCCTTGGGGCTTTTAGATCTATTAAATTACTATCTCGTTGTACTTTTATATCTAAATCAACACCAGCGGTGTAAATAAAAATTTGACTGCGTAAATCTCCCCAAGTATCAACTTGTTTACCATTTATAGAAACGATTTTATCATTTGGTAAAAATCCAAGTGAATCTGCAACAGAATTTGGAACAACATATCCAACAGTTGTTGTTTTTGTTATCTGTTTTCCATTAAAGAAATTAGCTCCCCAAAAGATCATCAATGCCAAAAGTAAATTCATCATTACTCCGGCAGTAATAACAATTATTTTTTGATAAGTTGGTCTGGCTCTAAATTCATATGGTTTTGGTTCTTCACTTGCAAACTTCGTATCAAAACTTTCATCAACCATACCTGCTATTTTAACATAACCACCAAGAGGCAGTAAACTTAATCTATAGTCAGTATTTCCTAGTCCGTCAAAATCTTTAGCTAATTCTCCAAAAGTAAAACCGGTTAATTTATTCCAGCCGAACAATCTTTTTCCGAATCCAATTGCAAAAACATCAACTCTCATTTTAAATGCTTTAGCTGCAATAAAATGTCCAAACTCATGAATAAAAACTAATATACCTATTGTTATTACAAAATAAATTACATAATCCATCTATTTATATTTCTCCTGTTATATTTTCTTTACTAATCTTTATTATTGGGCTTCAATTTACAATCTATATTACTAACACCAATTTATAAACTTAAAACATAATCTCTTGTTAACCTGTCATATTCAAAAATAGTTTCAATATCAGGTTTAATAATGTTTTTAAATTTATTAAGTGCATTATCCACAAAATTAGGAATATCTGAAAATTTTATATCTTCTTTTAAAAATCTACTTACGGCTATTTCATTAGCGGCGTTAAGTACACAAGGTGTAATACCACCTTTGTCAAGTACTTGATAAGCTAATTTTAAGCATTTATACTTGATTAAATCAGGTTCAAAAAAAGTAAGTTCTTTTAATGTAGCCATATTAGTTCTTTCCATTTTATTTTCAATTCGATTTGGATAAGTTAGTGCAAATTGAATTGGAAGACGCATATCTGGAAAACCTAATTGTGCTTTTATAGAACCATCAATAAATTGTACCATAGAGTGTATAATTGACTGAGGGTGAACCAAAACTTCTAATTTTTTAGGTAAAAAACCAAACAGCCATCTTGCTTCAATAACTTCAAGTCCTTTATTCATCATTGTTGCAGAATCAATTGTAATTTTATTTCCCATACTCCAATTAGGATGATTTAAAGCTTCCTTAACGGTAATAGATGAAAATTTATTTTGATCAGTATTTAAAAAAGGACCGCCCGAAGCAGTAATAATTAATTTTTCAACCTGCTCTTTTTTTTCACCCATTAAACATTGATATATTGCACTATGCTCTGAGTCAATAGGTAGTAATTCTGCATTAAATTCTTTTATTAAATTCATTATGAATTCGCCTGCCACAACCAAAGTTTCTTTATTGGCAAGTGCAATTCTTTTTCCTCTTTTAATTGCTTCAATTGTAGGTGCAAGCCCTGAAAAACCAACAACGGCACCAAGCAAAATATTATAATCTGAATTTGCGGCAACCTGGCAAAGTGCTTCTTTACCGGAAAAGATATTGCAATTAATTTTTAAACTTCTTTTTAATTCTTCAGCTTTTTCTTTATCCACAACCACAACTGTTTGAGGGTGAAATTCTTCAATTTGTTTTTTAAGAATATCAATATTATTGTTAGCTGTTAAAACTGAAACAGAAAAAATATCAGGATATTCCCTTATTACATTTAGAGAATTAACACCAATGGAACCTGTTGAGCCTAATAATAGTACTTTTTTCATAATTAAAATTAATTAATGCTAAATTTAACGATGTATTGATTGGCAATCAATGTAAATGAAAATATGATAAAAGGGCTAAATAGGAGACAAATAATGGATAAATTTTGTTATTATTGATAACAAATATTTTCTTTAAGATTAAAAATGAAAGCATAGCAATCTTGATAATTAAAAGATCAATAATATTCAGTTTTATTTTGGTATTTACCTGCTTAGCACAAGTAAATAACAACACAAATAACTTATTTTTACTTGGACAGTCATACATAAAAGGTGCTAAATATATAGAAGCGAAAGAAATATTTATAAAATTGTATAGCCAACAACCTGAAAATTATCAGTATTTTCATTCACTAAATGAAGTTTACATACAATTAAAATTATATGACTCTTCCATAGTTTTAATAAATAAAAGATTACAGTTAACACCGATAGATATTAATCTTTACGGTATAATGGGCTCCACATATTATTTATCCGGAGATGAAAAAAAAGCATTTGCAGTCTGGGATGAATCAATAAAGAAATTAGAACCAAGTTATATCAATTATAGAGTTTTGGCTAATCATGCAATTGAAAGAAGAGCTTTTGAAAAAGCAATTGAATATCTGCAAGCCGGTAAAAAAATAAGTGATGATCCAAAAATGTTTTCATATGATTTAGGAAATCTTTATGCTTTAACCATGCAATTTGAAAACGCAGCAAAAGAATACTGCACAATATTAGCAAACGATCCTAAACAGTTAGGAGCAGTAGAATCAAGAATCTTAAGTTACTCAGGAAAACCAAACGCTTTAGAAGCTACTATTACCGTTGTAAAAAACTGGAGTGAAAAAAGAAATATCAATTTTTTATTCTTACTCACCAAACTTTATGAAGAAAATGAAAATTATGACAATGCTTTTGAAGAATATTTGCAAATAGAAAAAGCACAAAATTCTAACGGAAGATATTTACTTACATTTGCTCAATCATTACTAGGAAAAAATAAATTTACTGTTGCTTCAAAAATTTTTAATAAAATAATTAAAGATTATTCAACTTCACCTTTTCTTTCTTCGGCTAAATTGGGATACACTAAAGCATTGGGGGAAGAGTTAAAAGGAGAAATAATTAAAACTTCTCCTGTTTGGAAACCTATTTATATTAAAAAAAATATCCTCACCCAAAAAACCAATGAAGTAATAAATGCCTATAACGAACTAATAAACAAGTATAAATTATCAGAAGTAGGTGCTGAAGCATATTTTAGAATTGGTGAAATAAATTTGGAGATACAAAATAATTTTGACAAAGCTGTTGAAAATTTTACAAATGTGATAAACAATTACACTTCCTCAATGCTTTTTGCTGATTCTTATAAATTAAGAGCAAAAACTTTTATTAGAAAAGGAGAATTAAATAAAGCATTATCAGATTATGATTTTTTGATCAAAGATGGAAGGGCTTCAAATGAGCTAAGAAACACTGCCCGATTTAATAAAGCAACAATTCTTTTTTATAAAGGTGACTTTGAAAATGCTTCAAATCTATTAAAACAAATTTCAAACTTTAAAAATGATAACTCGGCTAATAACGCAATTGAGCTATCACTATTATTAAATACAACTAAAAGTGATTCGCTTCATTTAATTAAATATGCTCAAGCAGAATTTTTAATCAATAAGAATAAAATTGATTCTGCAAGCTTAATATTAAAGAATCTTTATTTAAACAAATCTACCTCATTTGTATTAAAATCTTATTCTACTTATAGATATGCCCAGACGCAAGTCGCTCTTGACAGTTTATCCGGGGCTTTAATTACACTTTCTGAAATAATAAAGGAAGAAAAACAAAACATTTTTGCTGATAAAGCATTATTTTTGAAAGGACAGGTTTATCAATTTGGCTTGAATAATAATATAGATGCTCTTAATATGTATCAAGAGTTTCTAGAGAAATTTCCAAACTCAATAATTGTTGATGAAGCTAGAAAAGAAATTTTAAAATTAAAGAATAAAAATGAGTAAAAAAGAAAATCAAAAAATAGTTAAATGTTCCTTTTGTGGAAGAAGCGGAAACGAAGTGGGTAGCATGATCGCTGGTCCCGATGTATACATTTGTGATATATGTGTAGGCAGCAGTGTTGATATATTAAAAAATAATTTGGCTGTTTTTAACAACACAAATTCTTCAATTGCAAATATTAAAAAACCTGAATCAATTAAAAATTCTTTAGATGAATATGTAATAGATCAAGAAAAAGCAAAGAAGATTTTAGCGGTTGCAGTATATAATCATTATAAAAGGATAAGCAAAAAGAATACTTTTTTTGAGTTAGACGATGTTGAAATTGAAAAAAGTAATATTTTATTGATTGGTCAAACCGGTGTTGGAAAAACATTACTTGCGAAAACATTGGCAAGAATTCTTGATGTTCCTTTTGCCATTGCAGACGCAACAACTCTAACTGAAGCTGGTTATGTAGGTGACGATGTTGAAACTGTTTTAGTTCATCTTTTACAAGCAGCTGACTACAATCTTGAAAGAGCACAAAAAGGAATTGTCTACATTGATGAGATTGATAAAATAGCGCGTAAAAGCGAAAGCACTTCTATTACAAGAGATGTTTCCGGTGAAGGCGTTCAACAGGCTCTTTTAAAAATTCTGGAGGGAACAATAGCCGGAGTTCCTCCAAAAGGTGGACGAAAACATCCAGAACAAAATTTGATAAATGTTGATACTAAAAATATTTTATTTATTGTTGGAGGAGCATTTGCAGGAATAGATAAAATAATTTCTACCCGTTTAAATAAAAACAAAATGGGGTTCTCTGCTGATGTAAAAAAAATAAATAATAATGATGACTATTTAATTGGACAGACTTTACCAGAAGATTTGCTGCGTTTTGGATTAATACCCGAATTAATTGGAAGAATACCGATTGTTGCTCCACTTCAATCTCTTTCCAAAGAAGCACTTAAAAACATATTAATCAAACCTAAGAATGCAATTTTGAAACAATACAAGAAACTTTTGTTAATGGATGGAGTTGAATTAGAATTTGATCCATTAGCAATTGACTCCATAGTAGAAAAAGCAATGGCTAGAAAAACCGGTGCTCGTGCTTTAAGATCGATAGTTGAAGAATTTATGTTAGAAATTATGTATGAACTTCCTAAAAAAAACAAAGTTGAAAAGTGCATAATTACTAGAGATGTTGTTGAAAAAGGTTCTGAACCGATTTTAATAGAACAAGACAGAAAATCTGCGTAAATTTTTCAATGAAAAATAATTATTCATTGCTGGTAATACTTATCTTTTATGCTTAAAAAATTTTTGATAATATTATTTTTTCTGCCATCATTATTTGGGCAGTCAAAAATATTAATTGAAATGGATTTAAGTCAAACAGACCACTTAAAAGCTTACGGTATTACATACAATGCTTTGTTAAAAGGTTTAAAAGCTGATTGGCTTTTAAATTATAAAGGCGGATCATTTCTAATAGATTATACCCAACAGATTGTAAATGAATGTAGAGTTTATGGCGTTTCATTTCAAATATTAGATGCTATTCAATCAACTGAAATATATTCTGTCATTCAGGAAAAAGCTAATAATATGAATGTTGTTCGTTTGGAAAAAGCACCTAAGATAGCCGTTTATGTTCCGCCATCTTTTCAGCCTTGGGATGATGCAGTTACAATGGTGCTGGAATATGCGGGTGTTCCATATACAAAAATCTGGAATGATGAAATTCTTAAAGGCGATTTAACAAAATATGATTGGGTTCATCTTCACCACGAAGACTTTACAGGACAATATGGGAAATTTTATGCAAGTTTTAGTAACGCACAGTGGTATAATGATAACCAAATACTTTATGAAAACGATGCAAAGAAAAACGGATTTAAAAAAGTTTCAGAAATGATGAATACAGTAGCTGAAGATATTAAAAAATATGTGGGAAATGGTGGGTTCCTATTTGCAATGTGTTCTGCCACTGATAGTTATGATATAGCTCTTGCCGCACACAATGTGGATATTGCTTCTAACATATATGACGGAGATGCTGCTGATACAAATGCACAAAGTAAATTAGATTTCGACAATACGCTTGCCTTTACAGATTTCAAATTAGAAATGAACCCATATATTTATGAATACAGCAATATTGATATTCAACCACTTGAAATTGGAAGCGAAGAAAATGATTACTTTACTCTTTTTGAATTTTCAGCAAAGTATGATCCTGTCCCAACTATGCTGACACAGGATCATGTAAATGTAATCCACGGATTTATGGGGCAAACGACTATGTTTAGAAAAGAAACAATTAAACCTGGAATAATTATATTAGCACAACGAGATGGAACTAATCAGGTAAAATATATTCATGGAAATTTTGGAAGAGGAACCTTTACATTTTATGCCGGTCACGATCCTGAAGATTACCGTCACGCAGTTGGAGATCCACCAACAGATCTTTCACTATATAAAAATTCACCGGGTTACAGATTGATTTTAAATAATGTTTTATTCCCTGCTGCAAAAAAGAAAGAACAAAAAACATAGAAAACTGTATAGTAAAGTGGTTGTATGAATGATGGAATAAGTTTTCATCATACAATTATTCACTCATACATTCATACTCCAAAAAGAAACAAGGAAATTATAAAATATGAAAAACATTACAATTAAAAAATCAAATCAAAAAGTTCCCGTTGGTAAAATAGTTTGTGTTGGTAGAAATTATACTGAACATGCTAAAGAACTCGGTAATGTTGTGCCAGAAAAACCTATAGTTTTTTTAAAACCAAATTCATCTCTAATATTTTCCGGTGATAAAATTGTTTATCCATCTTTTTCAAATGATATGCATCACGAAGTAGAATTAGTTTTGTTGATAAATGAAACAATTAAAGATGGGAATCTCTCTGAAGCTGAAAATGCTATTGCAGGATACGGAGTAGGATTGGATATGACTTTAAGAGATGTTCAAAATAAATTAAAAGAACAAGGACACCCTTGGACAATTGCCAAAGGGTTTGATACTTCAGCTGTTGTATCTGATTTTATTTCTAAAAAAGATTATGCTTTAACTTTAGAAGAACAAATATCTCTTTCTGTTAATGGTGACATAAAGCAAAACGAAATATTAAATAAAATGATCTTTCCTCCTGCAGAAATTGTAGAATATCTCTCATCATTAATGACACTTGAAAAAGGTGATATAATTTTTACAGGCACTCCAAAAGGGGTTGGTAAAGTAAAAAAAGGGGATAATATTTTTGCTGAAATATCAGATGTTGCAGAATTAAATTGTAAAGTGGAATAAATTACTTATGTCATTCCTGTATATGTTACATAATTCGATGACAAAATTCTATCGGTATTTTACCATTTATTCCCTGATGAGGTCGTTCATTTTTGGGAACAATATTTGAAATTGAATTTGTTTGTGCTAAAGTAGTTAATGAAAATAATGAAATGAAAAACAAGATTTTAAATAATTTCATATTACCCTCCCTAGAAAACTATTTACTCAATAATGAAAGCACCTCTTTTAATAACTCTTCAATATTAATATCAGGTTTTTTACCTAATATTACTCTTACTGAACTTTCGGCTTGTTTTAAATTATAGCCAAGCGTTATTAATGCTGAAACTGCTTCCGTTCTTATGCTGGAGGTTGTTTTATCACCTTTTTGTTCAGCAATATTAGTTACTTTATTCCTTAACTCCAAAGAGAGTCTTTCTGCAGTTTTTTTGCCAATTCCCGGCACTGCTATAATTTTGCTAATATCACCTGACTGTAAAGCAAAACGAAGATCATCCACTCTTATACCGGATAATATACTTAATGCAATTTTAGGTCCGACACCACTTACGGAAATAAGCAGCTCAAACATTTGCTTTTCAGATTCATTGAAAAATCCAAAAAGAGAAATTGAATCTTCTTTAACATTGGTGTGAATAAACAAAGAAATAATTTCTTTTTCGGAAATTTCTTCAAAAGTAGTCAAAGATATTTTAATTGAATAACCAACTCCGTTTACATCCAAAAGCAGATGTGTCGGTTTTAAAGAAATTTTTTTTCCTGTTAAAAATCCAATCATAATTTAAATATACAAATTAGAAACTTTTGAAAAATAATTATTATTTAAATAAAACAGATATGGTTATTTTGAATTCATTTAAAAATATTAACATTTTGATACTGAAATAAATTCAGTATGGCTTTTTTAAATTTTTCAAAAGTTTCAGCTAATTACTCTTTCCGGATTAGCTTCTATAAAACTTTTCCAGTTCCCACCTTTTTTTGAGGGAGACCTCATTTTAAATATATGACATAAAGCAATTGCCAATGCATCACTTTCATCGTATTGCATTTTTTCATTAATACTTAGAATATTTTTTACCATATAATTTACTTGTTCTTTTGCTGCAGCGCCATTTCCTACGACAGCTTTTTTAATTTCTCTTGGTGAGTATTCGTTAACAGGTATTTTGTTGTGTGCAGCTGAAAGAATGCAAACACCTCTAACATATCCAATCTTTAATGTTGATTGAACATTTTTTCCGTAAAAAGCAGTTTCTATTACAAACTCATCAGGTTTATGTTTTTTTATAACATCTTTTAATTTGTCATAAATAATTTCAAGCTTTTGTGACATATCTTTAGAGGAAGGTAATTTTATTATTCCACTGGTTACGCGGAAAAATTTATTTTTATCATTTTTAATTACAGCATAACCTGTAAAATTAGAACCTGGATCAACTCCGAGAATTATCAAAATAATTCCTGTTTTTAAAAAAGTATGTTTAGCTTATCAATAACAAATTGCTTCATTCATATTTGACAAATTCGCATTGATTTAAAAGATTACTCTTAGTCTTCAAAGTCGGCATTAGAATAAACATTTTGAACATCGTCATTATCTTCTAGTGCTTCAATTAAATTTACAACTTTTTCTGAAGTTTCTCCCTCAACTTTAATATAATTTTTTGCGATCCATTGAAGAGAAGCATTTTCAACTTCAAGTTCTGTATCAACAAGTTTTTTTCTAATATTTTCAAATGCTTCAACTGGAGTTACAACCTCGTAAAAATCATCTTCATTTACTAAATCTTCAGCACCGTCATCCATTACTAATTCTAACAAATCTTCTTCTGTTTTGTTTTGTTTAGGTAGAGTAATAATTCCTTTTCTTTCAAACATCCACGAAACAGAATTTGTTTCACCCAAATTACCGCCTGCTTTATTAAATAAATGTCTTACCTCAGCTACAGTTCTGTTTTTATTATCAGTTGCAACTTCTGCCAATATTGCAATTCCACCTGGGCCATAACCTTCATACATAAATTCATGAAATGTTACTCCTTCTAATTCACCCGTAGCTTTTTTTATTGCTCGTTCAATATTATCCTGAGGCATATTGGCAGCTTTAGCGTTATCAACTGCAAGTCTTAATCTCGGATTGCCTGCAATATCACCACCGCCGCCTCTTGCAGCAATGGTAATTTCTTTAATTAACTTGGTAAATATTTTCCCTCTTTTTGCGTCAATGGCAGCCTTTTTTCTTTTTGTGGTTGCCCATTTTGAATGCCCAGACATTTTAAAACTCCTCTAAATTTCCACTGCTAATTTTTAGATCTTTAATTCTAAATTGTGGGAATGTATTCCCATTTCTTTTTGTTTTATCAATTGTATAAACAATATTAAAAAGATTTTGATTATTATTTACAATATCAAATTTTTCCCCAAGTCCAAAACCTATTGCATCAAAAGTTTTTTTACCATCTTCTTGTTTAAAACTTACCAGTAAATGATTTTTACCTACTATACGGGGTGAAAAAGCAGTTTGTACTTTTTCTGATAAAAACACCGGACGCATATTTTTAGGTCCGAAGGGAGTAAACTCTTCAAGAATTCTCAAAAATTTAGGTGTAATTTCAGAAAATTTAAGTTTAGAGTCTATTGTAATTTCAGGTAAAAGTTCTTCTTTTGTTATAGAATCTTTTACAACTTTATTGAATTGTTTTTTGAATTCAGCAATGTTGCTTATTTCCAATTCTAAACCGGCGGCAGCTTTATGTCCGCCAAATTGAAGAAGTACATCTTTGCATTTTTCAAGAGCATCATAAATATTAAAACTAGAAATACTTCTTGCAGAACCTTTTGCAACTCCATCCATTGAAGTAAGCATAATTGTTGGTCTGTAATATTTTTCAACCAAACGGGAAGCTACAATACCTATTACGCCGGGATGCCATTCCTCCTGATGAAGTACAATTGGTATATCAATATTAAGATCTAATTCATTTTCTACAAGTTCCAGAGCAGCATTTAAAGTTGTTTCATCAATTTTTCTTCTTTCAAAGTTTTCATTTTCTAAAATAGAGGCAAATTCTCTTGCAGATTCTTCATTATCTGAAATAAATAAATCAACGGCTCTTTTGGCATCACCCATTCTTCCTGCTGCATTAATTCTGGGTGCGATTGTGAAAACTATTTGACCTGAACTTAAATTACCAGGATTTATTTTGCTGGATTCGATTAGAGCTTTTATTCCCGGTCTTGGGTTAGAGTTTATTAATTCAATTCCTGCTCTAACCAGCACTCTGTTTTCACCTGTTAGTTGAACAATATCAGCAGCTCCGGCTAGAGCTACTAAATCCAATAATTTATATGGTAATTCATTTTTGCCAATTCTTTCTGCTACACCTTGAGCAAGTTTAAAAGCAATGCCTGCACCAGATAAATATTTAAAAGGATATTCACAATTAGGTTTTATAGGATCTAAAACTGCAACAGCGTTTGGTATTATATCTTTAGGTTGATGGTGATCACAAATTATTAGATCAAGCCCTAAACTGTTAGCATAATCTGTTTCTTCAATAGCAGTAATTCCGCAATCAACAGCAATAACTAAAGAGGTTCCTTTACTATGGATATAATCAAACCCTGTTTTTGAAAGACCGTAACCTTCTGATAGTCTTTGAGGAATATAATAATCTACATTGGCCCCTAAATCTTTTAAAAATAAATATAGAAGAGCAGTAGAACATGTGCCGTCCACATCATAGTCCCCATAGACAGTAATAAGTTGATTTTCTGTTAAAGCATTAATTACACGGTAAGTTGCAGTTTCCATTCCATCCATTAAAAATGGATCATGCAAAGTATCTAAGTTAGGTCTAAAATAATTTTTAGCATCCTGGAAGGTATTAATATCTCTCAATATTAAAATTCTGGCAAGAATTTCTGAAATCTTTAATGAGTCAGCTAAAGATTTAACAGAGTATTCGTCTTCAACTTTTTTTAATATCCAACGTTTATTCATAATATATCCAATTAAATAACGTTAGAATAAAAAAACACAAGTCCTATAAGCCGAATTTTGTAGCCCCGATAAGCCTGCCTTGTCGGCAGGCAGGTCGGGACGGCAATTATTTATCTAGACCCAATGTTACCAAAGGGTTCAAGCGGCCTACCCTGAAGCCATACAAAGCGAACAACTTTGTTTCCTAAAAGGAAAGACTTCTTTATTTGGCCTTGCTTCGGGTGGGGTTTACCTTGTTCTGATAAAATCAGAATCCCAAAAAGGGACCGGCAATGTTACCATTGCCGCGGTAGGCTTTTACCCTGCCTTTTCACCTTTATCCGGCAGTTGCCGGATAGTATATTTTCTGTGGCACTTTCCTTAATCCGGTTATTAATACCGAATCACCGGGAGTTACCCGGCACCCTGTTCTATGAAGTTCGGACTTTCCTCTACCCCGATAAATCGGGGCAGCAATTGCCCGGACATTGTATTTATTATTCTAAAAAAAATTAAATCGAAATTTCTTAAATATCTCGATTTTGTCAATTACAAATCAATTTTGAGCCATTTTATAATTAATTTATTCACTAAGTTGGCTCGCCCCATAAATAAATAATTTTTTACTAAACAGCAACTGATTCGGATACTTCCGCTGATACTAAAATCCTTCCACAATACTCACAATAGTACAATCTGTTATTCTGTCTTAATTCCAACTGTCTTTGTGAGGGTACAATATTATGGCAGCCTGAACAAGCAGATCTTTTTATTGTTGAAACGGCTTTACCTTTTTTTGCTTTTCTAATTCTCATATAAGCAGAAAGGTCACCTTTTTTTATTTGAGTTACCAGCTTTTTCCTGCTTTCATTTAGTTTCTCTTCTTCTTTTTCATTAGCCTTTATTATCACTTTCAAATCTGACTGTTTCTTTTTTACTTCTTCATTAAGTTCGTCAAGTTTAGGTTTAATAGTTTCAATTTCATCGGCTAAAGTTTTACTCATATCAGCAAGTTCATTGTTTTCAGTTTCATATTTTGCAATTAGTTCTTCTGTGTGATCAATTTCTTTTGTCAGTGCATCGTACTCTTTATTGTTTCTTACTTTATATAGTTGAGCTTTAAATTTTTTCTGACTTTCCTTTGAAATTTCTATTTGGCTTTCATTTTCTTTCCTCTTGTCCATCGACTCTTTTCGCTGTTGTTCTTTTTCAGATATTGTGCTTTTAATACTTTCAATTTGTGCTTCAAGATCTTCTACAGCTTTTGGCAAATCCCCTCTTAGTTCTTCCAGATCATCTAATTGATCATCAATGTTTTGTAATTCATACAAAACTTTCAGTCTGTTTATCAATTTATTCTTGCTCCTTAATTATTATAAAAAATTATTGGGTTTGTGGAAGCACTATATTTAAAAACTTTTATCTTTTTATTGTTAACTAAAAATTTCTTTAACCTTGATTGCACTTCATTTATTGAATGAATCTCTGTTTCATAATGTCCTGCATCTATCAAAAGTATTTTATCTGTTGCATTGTGAAAATCATGATATTTTATATCGGCAGTAATAAAAGCATCTGCTCCTTTCTTTATAGCATCGTTTATTAATTCTGAACATGAACCACCGCAGACTGCTACTTTTTTAATTGTTCTTGCTGATCCTTTTACATATCTGAAATTTTTTAAGTTCAGATGTTTTTTAACATTGCATAAAAATTCATTAACAGTTATTGATTTGTTAAAATTTCCAATTGCCCCTGCTCCATAATTTAAGTTTTTATTCTCTAAAGGATATATATCAAATGCCGGCTCATCGTAAGGATGATTCTTTTTAATAGCTTCAATAATCGAATTTAAATTCCACTTATTAACAATAATTTCTAATCTTATTTCATCAGCTTTTTCATTATTATCTTTTTTCCCTATATACGGGTTAGATTTACCGCTACCTTTAAATGTTCCTACACCGCTGCTTCTAAAACTACAGTTTTCATATTCACCAATTATTCCGCCGCCGTATTCAAATATTTTTTTAGATATTTTATCTACATCTTTTTGAGGTACAAAAACTATAACTTTGAATTGGTTGGAATTTAGATTAACTAGAAAATCTATGTTAGTAAGTTTCATTCTTTTAGCTAACTGAAAACTTACACCATCTTTAGTAAAATCTAGATTTGTGTGTGCTGAATAAAGGGTGATATTATTCTTTAATAACTTTTCTATAAAAATTGAGTTTTTGTCTATATCGGTATCTATCTTTTTTAATGATTTGAAAAGTAATGGATGGTGACTAAAAATAAAATTGCATTTGTTCTTTATCGATTCATTTATTACTCCTTCGGTAATTTCAAGACATAACATGATATTTTGCAACCTTCTTGTTAAAGAACCAACCTGAAGTCCGACATTATCTCTTCCCCAAGCAATTTCTTTTGGAGCCCATTCTTCAATATATTTTATAACATTCTTTACGGTCATAAACAAAAAAAAATGCACTTCGTAATTCGGAGTGCATTTTAGTAATTCTTCTGTTTTACTTTAATTAGGTTTTTTAATATATGTTTATTTATAAGTTTTAATAAAATTTTTCTGTTTTTCATAATTTAGAATTATAAAATAATTATTTTAAGAACCATTTTCAAGGTTATCATTAAGCTAAATATTTAACAATATTGGAGTTAACAAGGTTCCATCCAAATATCATCTTCTTTTATTAAATCTATTAATTCATCCACTGCAATAGCTGATTTTATATTCTTTTTAACAATATCTTTTCCACGGTATAGAGTAATTTTATCAATTCCAGAACCCACATATCCATAATCAGCATCTGCCATTTCTCCTGGACCGTTAACAATGCACCCCATAATTGCGATTTTTACACCTTTTAAATGGAGAGTTCTTTTTCTTATCATTTCGGTAGTTTTTTGAAGGTCAAAAAGTGTTCTTCCACAAGATGGACAAGCTATGTATTCTGTCTTCGTTATTCTGGCTCTTGCTGCTTGAAGAATATTGAATTGTAAAAGATTAATATCCTGTAGAGAATTTTTTTTGTAATTATTATTTTCCAACCAAATTCCGTCTCCAAAACCGTCAATTAATAATGATCCAAAATCTGTTGAAGAATATAATCTGATTTCATCAAAGGAAATATTTTTATAACTTCTTTTTATTATTACAGGAGTTTTAATATTATTATTTAAAAGTTTAAAGAATGTGCTTCTCTGTTCCGCCATCCCATTTAAATTATCTGTGTTTAATACCAATACTGCTGAAGTATCAATTTGTAATCTTTTTACTAAACTTTCATTTAATTGATCATCGCTTACATTTATAAATTTAATGCTGCTGTTAATATTATGTTCTAAATACTCATCTGCATTTAGCAAAGGAAAACTTTTTGAAAAATCTTTTAATTTTGACCACACTTTAAAATCATAAACTTTTTTTAGGCTGAGTGGTAACTCTAAATTTTTTATCTCATCATTTAAATAAATAAAATCTGAAGCATTATCGGTTAATATCCACTTATCGGTAAGTTTATTATAAACATAACCGATCTGTTTCAAATCTTCTTTATCTGTAATTTTTATTTTAGAATAATCAGCAAAAACAATCGGAACATTTCCGTTTCCAATATTTTCAACTGAATAAGTCTCTCTTTTAGAATAATTAAAAAAATCAAAATTATTAATAAGTACACTTTCAATTTTAGAATGATTACTCCTATCATTGTAACGATTTGCTAAAATTTGTGCTACTGGTATTTCAAATTCCGGATCTTCTGTTAATGAAACTCTAATAGTATCTCCAAGTCCATCTTCAAGTAAAGTTCCTATTCCCAATGCTGATTTAACTCTTCCGTCCTCCCCCCCACCTGCTTCAGTAACTCCCAAATGAAGTGGATAATTCATTCCTTCTTCTTCCAGTTTTTTAACTAATAGCCTATAAGCATAAACCATAATTTGTGGATTACTGGATTTCATTGAAAGTACAATATTAGAGTAATTTAAGTCCTCACAAATTCTAACAAACTCTAAAGCAGATTCCACCATTCCTTCGGGAGTATCACCAAAACGGCTCATAATTCTATCAGACAATGAACCATGATTAGTGCCAATCCTCATTGCAGTTCCATATTCTTTACAAACTTTTACAAGAGGGGTAAATTTTAAACGAAGAGTATCTATTTCTTTCAAATATTCTGAATCAGTGTATTCAATTGTTTGAAACTTTTTTTTGTCAACAAAATTGCCGGGGTTTATTCTTACCTTTTCAACAATTTTGGCGGCAATTATAGCGGCATTTGGTGTGAAATGAATATCTGCTATTAAAGGTGTATTATAACCGCGTTTTTTTAATTCATCTTTTATGTTTTTAAGATTTTCAGCTTCGTTTTTACTGGGTGCCGTAATCCTTACATATTCGCAACCAGCCTCAATCATTCTTATTGATTGTTCAACAGTAGCTAAAGTGTTCATTGTATCAGTCGTAGTCATTGACTGAATTCGAATAGGATTATTTCCCCCTAAAGGTAAATCACCAATATTTACTTCCTTTGTTTTATATCGAGAATAATTGTAAAGGTTGTTACAGTAAAATTGTAATTTATTTTTAATATCCATTTAGAATAAATTAGGCTTTAATTTTTTAATTGTTATAAAAATATTAAGTAAATATAATACTTTATACATATTAAATTTTTAAAACAATATTTAATATATATGATAATAAATTTATAATTTGCTACATCATTATGAGAATATCTGAACAAAAAATAGAGCAAATAAAATTATCTGTAAGCATTGTTGATATAATATCAGAGTTTGTACAGCTGAGGAAAAGAGGTAAAAACTATATAGGTCTTTGCCCATTCCACAACGAAAAAACACCCTCTTTTACTGTTAGTGAAGAAAAGCAGATTTTTCATTGTTTTGGATGTCATTCGGGTGGAAATGTTTATAAATTTTTGATGGAATACGATAAAATTTCATTTGTTGAAGCTGTTCAGGAATTAGCAGAAAAAACAGGTGTTGATCTGGAACTTGAAACTAATGTACATGATGAGCAACAAAATGAATTGGAAGAATATTATGAACTTAATAATATCGCAGCTAAATATTTTTCAGATCAATTACTAGTAAACAATGATGGAGAATCAGCTAGAAAATATTTTGAGGAAAGAAAATTAAACTTAAAGACTTTAAGAGTATTCGGTCTTGGCTATTCTCTTATTTCAAACAATTCATTTGTAAATTTTGCTGAAGAAAAAGAACTAGATTTTAATAGATTACTTACATTGGGTCTTGTCGGAAAATCAGAAAAAGGTAGACTTTATGATAGATATCCCGGTAGGATTATTTTTCCAATATTTTCCCCCAACGGAAGAGTAATTGCTTTTGCAGGTAGAAAGCTTGATGAAGGAACTCCTGGAGGTAAATATATCAACTCACCAGAAACACCAATATATATTAAGGGAAGAATTCTTTACGGTCTTTCTCATGCAAAAGATGAAATAAGAAAAAAAGGCATTGCAATTATTGTTGAAGGGTATATGGATCTATTAGCTCTTGTTCAAAATGAAATAAAAAATGTAGCTGCTGTTTCAGGAACTGCTTTTACAGAAGAACAAGTACGGCTTCTTTCACGCTACACAAAAAATGTAACTCTCCTTTTTGATTCTGATGCAGCAGGCATTAATGCATCTATGAGAAGTATAGAAATCTTGTTGGATCAAGATTTTGAAATAAAAATTGCTACTCTGCCAAAGGGAGAAGACCCGGATTCTTTTATAAATAAATTTGGTAAGACAAAATTTCAAGGTCATTTAGCAAAAGCTCAAAATTTTTTTGAGTATCAATCTGCTTATTATGAAGCTGCAGGTATGTTTAATGATTCCGGTAAAACTGCTGAAGCTATTAGAGAATTAGTTAAACCAGCGGCACTTATTAAAGATGAATTAAAAAGAAGTCTTTTAATAAAAACAATCGCAAAAAAATTTAATCTAAGAGAAATGCTGATCGAGTCAGAATTAAATAAGGCAATAAAAAATATTTCCAAATTAGAGACTTCTCAACAAAGACGAACTAATATTAAAGCTAATATTGAACAAAATGAATTCAGTAAAAAAAGTAATTCCATTTCATTGATTCACCTTCAAACTGAGAGAGATCTAATAAAACTATTATTTGAAGGTGATGTTGAGGTTGTAAAATATATTTTTGATAACTTAAATGTTGAAGACTTCAGTATTGAACTACATCAAGAAATTGTTAGAAAAGTTTCTAATCATTTTTCACAAAAGGAAAATATAGATGTTTCATTATTATTGGATGAATTTATAGATGAAAAAATAGAGCTATATTTAAGAGAGTTGTTGTTTGACAAGCATTCTATCAGCTCTAAATGGGAAGAGCTACTCCCCGATTCTCAATCAGAATTTAAACTACTTAATTACACTGTTGAAGTAGTAAATAAAATGAAGATCAACCTTTTGGATAAATTAATTCAAAAAAATATGCAAAATCTAGAGCTTGTTGACAATGAAGAAGAAAAATTTGAGTTAATAAAATTGGGAAACGAACTAAAAACAGAAAGATTAAACCTTATAAAAGAAACAAAATAAATTATTCAATCCTATTAACTCAAAATTTTTAAACGAACAAACTTACATCCCCGGCACCTTCTCTTATTACTTCAGGTTCTTCTTCACTAAGGTCAATAACACTGGAAGGTCTACCATTTAAACTTCCTGAAGCTAACATAAGATCTACTTGTGATGAGAAAATATTTTTAATATCAATCGGATCGATTAATATTTCTCCCCTTCTGTATGTTGTACTTGTACTTATTATCGGGCTTCCAAATTCTTCAACAAGTTTTAAGCAGACTTGATGATTGGGTATCCTTATCCCAACAGTTTTTCTTTTACTGTAAAGTATTTTAGGGGTCAATTTTGATGCAGGTAAAATAAATGTGTATGGACCAGGCAATAAATGTTTCATGTTTCTATATGCATAGTCAGATACTTTTGCATACTTAGCTATATTTTTCAAATTTGGACAAATAAAACTTAACAGTTTTGAATCTACTTCGTTTTTGATTTCAAATATTCTTTCAAGTGCTTCTTTATTATAAATATCACATCCAATACCATAGACTGTGTCAGTTGGGTAAATAATTACACCTCCTTGTCTCAAAACTTCAACTGCCTTATTTATATATCTTAACTGTGGTGTTTCTGGGTGGAGTTCATAATATTCCATTTATATTCTCCTTAAGTTTGATTAAAATAACTATTTTTAACTAGGAAAGTTACTAACAAGATATAAACATTTTATTAATTGTCAATTTTAAAAAAATTTATTATTAATATTTGACGATTTTTAAGTATAAATTTTTAATATTCATTTAAATATCGTTATATTTGTAATTCATATTTTATTTAAAAGGTAAAGAATTTAGGAGATACTATGGCCAGAAAATGCCAAATTACAGGTGTTGGACCAAAAGCAGGAAATAACATCTCACACGCACATAATAAAACCAAAAAAAGATTTTTACCCAATCTACAGAAAAAAAGAATTTGGGTTCAAGAACTTGATAAGTTTGTAACAGTAAAAATTACAACAAGTGCTTTAAAAACTTTAAATAAAAATGGAACTTCAGAATTGGCAAAAATGATTAGAAATAAAAAAGTTAAAGTTAATTAGACACAGATTTTATTTAAAACTAAAAAAGGAAAGTTTTTATACTTTCCTTTTTTTTATTAATCTGTTTGTATCTTTATTATTGTCTAACTACCCATACCTTAATGGTTGTACTTACAGATGGATGTAGTTTAACTTTTACTTCATAAATTCCAAGAGCTTTAATTTGATCATCGAGTTCTATTTTCCTTTTATCAATTTCAAACCCTTTTTCTTTTAAAACATCAGAAATCATTTGTGCAGTTACTGAACCGAATAATTTATCTTCTTCACCAACTTGGACAGGAATAGTAACTGATACTTTTTCCAATTCAACTGAAAGAGTTTCTGCAGCAATAACTTCATGGTTTGCTTTTGCTTCTAAAGATTTCCTTTCTTCTTCCAATGCTCTAACATTACCTTTTGATGCAGTATATGCTAATTTATTTGGTATTAAGTAATTGCGTGCATAACCGTCTTTTACATTAATTATTTCTCCGACTTTGCCTAATGTTCCAAAGTCTTTTCTTAGTATTACTTTCATGTTATCTCCTTCTTCGCACTATCTTGCAGAATCAGATACATATGGTAAAAAAGCCATATGGCGTGCATGTTTAATTGCTAATGTTAATTGTCTTTGATATTTGGCCTTTGTGCCAGTAATTCTTTTAGGAATTATTTTGCCCTGTTCGTTTATATACCTTTGTAAAAGTTTTACATCTTTATAATCAATATACTTGATATTGTTTTTAGTAAATCTGCAAACCTTTTTAGTTCTTATTTCATTTTTCATAAAATTTCCTTTTTATTTTAATAGATCTGATTCATCGCTTGATAAAAATTTATCAAATGAATCACCAGAAAAATCTTTTTCTAATTCTTTATTACTATTTTCATCAGAAACAGAATCAACTTCATCATATCCTTCATTTTCTTCAACAGCATCAGATTTTGCTTTTCTGTTTAAGAACTGAATCCTTCTGGCTTTAATCTCAACAATACTTCTGTTGTGTCCATCATCAGATTTCCAATTACGGCTTTGAAGTTCGCCATCCACTAAAACTGCATAACCTTTTCTTAGTTTGTCTCTACAACTTTCAGCTAACTTGTTCCAAGCAACAATGCCAATATAGCAAACATCTTCCTGCCACTGATTAGAGCTGTCTTTATATTTTCTGTTAGAAGCAATTGAAAAATTTACAACAGGTGTATTATTTGTTGTCTGTCTGTAAATAGGGTCTTTGGTCAAATTTCCAGCTACAATTACATAATTAATTTCAGGCATTTTCAAATCAGCCATTACTTTCCTCCATACTTAAGATTAATCATTTTCTTCTTCATCAGTTGAATCCACCTGATCGTCATCAGCTAATTCTTCTTCAAGTTTTAAAGCTGCATTTTTCTTTTTTTGTTCCAAATATTCAAGAGCGGTTTCATCCAATTTAATTGTAAGATAACGCAATATCTGTTCATCTAAATTGAACATTCTTTCTAATTTGGATACTGTGGTATTTTCTGCTTCGTATTTGTAAAAAACATAATACCCAAGCTTACTTTTGTTTATGGGGTAGGCAAGTCTTTTTCTTCCCCAGTCTTCAACCTCTTTAATTTCACCTGCGTTGCTTGTTATAGCTTCTTTTATTCGGGAAACTTGAGCTTGAATTTGTTCATCATCAAGAGCTGCATTTATAAGAACAGCACTTTCATAAGTATTTTTACTCATTAATAAAGTAACCTCCCTTTGGTCATTAGGCCCACACTATTTTATGTGCGAGCAGGGTTAATAATTATTATTTAAAATAGGGACAAATTTATTTAATTAAAGGCGCAATTACAAGAGAAACTACAGCCATTAATTTTATCAAAATATTTAATGATGGACCGGATGTATCTTTGAACGGATCACCAACTGTATCGCCAACCACTGCTGCTTTGTGTGGTTCTGATCCTTTTCCATATTTTACACCATTAATTTCAACACCTTCTTCAATTGTTTTTTTAGCGTTATCCCAAGCGCCACCTGCATTTGATTGGAATATAGCCATCAAAACACCGGTTACTGTTACACCTGCTAATAATCCCCCCAGCATTTCAGGTCCACCAAAAAATCCAATAATTACAGGAGCAACAACAGCTAAAAGTCCAGGAATAAGCATTTGTCTGATGGCGGCTTTTGTAGAAATTTCTACACATTTACCATACTCAGCTTTGCCATCTGCATCTTCAAATATTTTTTTATCTTCATCAGACCATGTCTTTTGTTCTTTACCGTCATTTTTTTTCATTACTTTTAAAGCATTGGTTAGTTCAGGTATATCTTTAAATTGTCTTCTTACTTCTTCAATCATTGCCATTGCTGCTTTACCAACAGCTTTCATTGCCATTGAAGAAAATAAAAATGGAAGCATTCCACCTAAAAACAGCCCAGCCATAACTACTGCTTTTGAAATATCAATTGTGCTAATATTTGCTGCTGTCATAAATGCTCCAAATAAAGCAAGTGCTGTAAGTGCTGCAGATCCAATTGCAAAACCTTTACCTATTGCTGCAGTTGTATTTCCGACTGCATCTAATTTATCTGTTCTTTGACGAACTTCTTTTGGTAGCTCTGACATTTCAGCAATTCCACCTGCATTATCAGAGATAGGACCATAAGCATCAACGGCTAATTGAATACCTGTATTTGAAAGCATACCAACTGCTGCAATGGCAATACCATATAATCCACCGAAATGAAATGCACCAATTATTGAAATTGCTAAAATTATTAATGGCATTGCAGTAGAACTTAATCCGTTACCAAGCCCTGCAATAATATTTGTAGCACTACCAGTCAACGATTGTCTTACTATATCATTTACAGGTTTCTTTCCTTGACCAGTATAATATTCTGTTAAAATACCTATCAATACTCCAGCAACTAATCCTATAACTGTTGCCAAAAATATTCCAGTTGAAGTTATTGTATATGTAATACCATATAATGGGTCTTCGTGTGTCCAAGTTTCAGGCATCATCCATTTAATAATAAAATAAAGAGCGATTATCATAATACCAGATGAACCAAATTCACCCATATTTAAAGCTCTTTGAGGATCTCCTCCTTCTTTAACTCGCACAAAGAATGTACCTACTATTGATAAAATAATTCCAACACCGGCAATAACTAATGGTAGTAATACCGCACTAAGACCGTTAAATTTATTTGCAAATTCCGGGTAACCAAAAAAGGCAGCTCCTAAAACCATAGTTCCTATTATTGAACCAACATAAGATTCAAAAAGATCTGCGCCCATACCAGCAACATCACCAACATTATCACCAACATTATCAGCTATAGTAGCCGGATTCAATGGATGATCTTCAGGTATTCCTGCTTCAACTTTTCCTACAAGATCAGCTCCAACATCAGCAGCTTTTGTATAAATACCTCCACCCACTCTGGCAAAAAGAGCAATTGATGAAGCACCAAAAGAAAAACCGGTTATAATTGTGATTACTCTATTTAAATCGCTTAAACTATTTACTCCGAAAACATTGCTATATATTAAAAATAATGCTCCAAGTCCAAGTACACCTAAACCAACAACTCCCATTCCCATTACAGAACCACCGGCAAAAGCAATTTCAAGAGCTTTACCCAAACTGGTTCTTGCTTTATTTGTTGTTCTGACATTCGCTTTTGTTGCTGCCTTCATTCCTATAAATCCGGCAAGTGCAGAACATAAAGCACCAACTAAAAATGATACTCCGATAATTGGAGATGATTCAACAGGGTTTGCTGAAACTGCTAAAAGAATAGCAACACAAACAACAAAAATTGATAAAACCTTATATTCTGCTTTAAGAAAAGACATAGCTCCTTCTGCTATATGCTCTGATATCTTATGCATTTTTTCTGTACCTACTTCCTGTTTAGAAACCCAAGATGCTTTCCAAAAAGTATATATAAGAGCAATTACTCCAAACAACGGTATTATGTAAATAATTGATTCCATAGGATTTTTATATTCTCCCTTAATCTTAATTAATTAAATTTTTATTAATTCTGCTGTTAACATTTAACATTTGCTTATAACCACCAACTATAAATTCTTCCAATAAAATTATACTTTTTTCAAATGTATATTTTAATTTTTCTGTTTCATCTTTCTTAAAATCACTTAAGACATATTCTGCCATACTACCATTTTCAAAATCATTACCTATGCCAAGTCTTAGCCTTGCAAAATTGTTATCATTCAAATGGTAAATTATTGAGCTAAGCCCATTGTGCCCGCCATCACCGCCAGATACCCTTATTCTAAAGACTGGTATATCTAAATTTATATCGTCACAAATAACTAACAACTCATTAACTGGAGTTTTTAATTTATCTAATAATTGTTTTGCTGCTATACCTGAATTGTTAACATAGGTGGTAGGTTTTACAAGAGTATATTTTTCCCCACTAATATTACCTTTACAAAAATAATACTCTTGTTTAGATGCTTTAAATTTTAAAGAATGTTTATCTGCGAAATAATCTAGTAACATAAATCCTATATTGTGTCTGTTATTTTTATACCTTTGCTCAGGATTACCAATTCCTAAAATTATTCGCACTTTATTTTTTGTCTTTTTTGTCTTTTACTTCTTCTTCCTCTTCAGAATCCTTATCAGATTTACCAATTAATTCAGGTTCTGTCATTACTTCTGCTAGTTCATCAGCAACAGGTTCTACCTCAACTTTTGGATGAGTAACAGAAACAATACTCGTATTGCCTGGGTTTAGAATTGTTAAATTCTCATAATTAAGGTCTCTAACATGCACTGAATCACCAATATTAATATTTTCAATATTAATATCTATCGATTCAGGTACATTTTTAGGCAAACATTCAACTGTTAGTTTATGCAGACCTATTTGTAATACTCCGCCTTCTTTTACGCCGATTGAACTTCCAACAAAAGATATAGGTATATCAAGTTCTATTTTTTCACCTTTAGTTAATCCTAATAAATCAAAATGAATAACTTTATCAGTGATAGGATCAAATTGAACATTTTTAATAATACATTCGTGTTCTTCTTTGCCTTTAACCTGTAATGATATTAAATGTGTTTTTGATGTAAAAACTAAGGGGTTTATTGCTTTTTCATCAACATCTAAAGCTACGGTTTGAGCGTGTCTTGAATAAAAAACACCAGTTACTCTTCCGGCATTTCTTACTTTATTTCTTGATGCTTTGGTTGTTTTTTCTCTTACATTTGCTTCTAATATTACATTTTCCATTGTTTCTCCGAAACTTTTTTATCCTTTATCGTTTTCAAATAGTGAACTAATTGATTCATTATTAAATGTTCTCTGTATTGCTTTTGCAAACAAATCAGATGCTGTTACAACGGATATTTTACCGTCAGCAACATCAACATTTAATGGAATTGAATCTGTTACATACAATTTTTTAAGTTGTGATCTTTTTATTCTTTCTATTGCAGGTCCAGATAAAAGCGGATGAGTAATAGCTCCGTAAATATCTTTTGCACCTTTCTTTTTTAATGCTTTTATGGCACCAACAAAGGTGCCGGCTGTATCAATTAAATCATCAACTATAAGAACATCTTTATCTTTAACATCACCAATGATATTTACTACTTCCGCAAGATTTTGGTTTGGTCTTCTCTTATCAATTACGACCAGATCAGCGTGTATTCTTTTTGCATAAGATCTTGCCATTTTAATTCCGCCTACATCTGGAGAAACCACAACAGTATTTTTTCCTTTATTTTTTACCAATCCGCTAAATACGGTAGAGCCATAAAGATGGTCAAAAGGAATATCAAAAAAACCTTGAAGCTGTGCAGCATGAAGATCCATTGTCATCACTCTGTCAGCTCCCGCAACTGTAATTAAATTGGCAATTAACTTGGCCGTAATTGCAACACGGGGTTGATCTTTTCTGTCCTGTCTTGCATATCCGAAATAAGGTATAACGGCAGTTATTCTTTTTGCAGATGCTCTTTTAGCAGCATCTATTAATATTAATAACTCCATTAAATTTTCAGCGGGAGGCGGTGTTGATTGTATTATAAATATATCACTTCCGCGTATATTCTCACCATACTTTACCCAAATTTCGCCGTCACTAAATTTTTTAATTTCAAGATTACCTAACGGGCGTTTCAATTTTTTTGAAATCTTTTCTGCAAGGTTTAAACTTGCCTGTCCTGAAAAAATTTTATATCCTTCCTGGGTAACCACTTTTTACTCGAATTATAAAAAAATTAGTCAAGAAATATAGGCATTACACAAAATTTTGTCAATATATTTAATACTATGAAAAGCCAGATTTGACAGGTATATAATATTAAATTATTTTTCTGCAACGCTTTGTAATTAAATATACTTATGTGTTACAGCCAGCAAAAGATTAATTAAAACAAGTACATTTATCACACTTAAAATTTTACCAATTTTATCCACTTTAGAATTAATATTATTCTCATTATTATTATCATTTAGCACCAAAGTAAGTTCAGCAGATAATTTTTTTGCACCGGGGATTAAAAAAACAAAGGTTGTAATAATTAACACAACCATAAACACTTGTTTTGTTGCAAGCCAATGGTTCATTGAAAATTGAAAAAACGAATAATAATCACTCATTGAAACCATTATTATTCCAGTAACTAATATCCCTGCCATTCCAATAATTCCCAAAAGATTTGAAGTTTTTAACCAAATAGAAATTAATTCTCTCTTCGCAGAAATATTTTCTGTTTCCCTAATACTTTTTCTTAAAATGTAATCTATTGAAAGAAATGATAACCAAGCTATGGCTGACAAAATATGAATTACTATTACTATTGGATATAAGATCATTTTAAGTCCTTATTCTTAATTAAAAAAATGATAAACGGAGTGTCTAATTGATTGAGCATTTTTTATAAGATGTAATATATTATATTTTGTAATCTCGTGCTAACAAATTTTAGTAAACTTTATATTGACCATAAAAAAAAGGAGTAAAAATGTTTAGAACAATTAAACTTTTTATCATTTTTTCTATTTTAATTTATTCATTTACTTTTGCTGATAATAATCCTTTTGCCAGATATCCATCTGTTAATTCCAACGGTACTCAAATAACATTTTCATTTCAAGGTGATATTTGGACAATGCCAATTAATGGTGGAAGTGCAATGAGATTAACAATTCATCAGGCTTTTGACGGAACACCAAAATGGAGCCCTGATGATAAATTGATTGCATTTACAAGTGACCGTTTTGGAAACGATGATATATTTACAATTCCATCCCAAGGCGGCAAACCAAATAGATTAACATATTTTTCGTCTAGTGATGGTTTGAATGGATGGTCCCCAACCGGAGATTTACTATTTGAAACAAGAAGAAACGACAGACAAATAGAATGGGAAAATGAACTTTATTTTGTTTCATCTAAAGGTGGTACGCCAACAAAATTAATAAATTCATTTGGCTATATGTTATCAGTTTCACCCAATGGAAGATTTATTGCATTTACAAAAGGATATTCCAGAATAACCCGAGAACAGTATAATGGACCTGCAAACAAAGATATTTGGATTTATGACACAAAAAATAAAACTTATGATAAACTTACAACTTTTGAGGGACAGGATATTTACCCTGATTGGGGAGATAATTCTACAATTTATTATCTAAGTGCTTTTAATGACAGATACAATATTTACAAATTAAAGATTGATGAAAACGGTAAAACAATTGGGAAACCGACACCTCTTACAAACTATATAGATAGCGGTATAAGAAATTTTGATGTAAGCTTTGACGGCTCAACAATTGTGTTTGAAAAAGATAAAAACGTCTACTCTTTAAAAACAAACGGAGGTGTTCCATCAATTATTAAAATAGATGTTACTGATGATTATCATTTTTATGATGTTGAACACAAAACTTTTTCGAAAAATATTAATTATTACAGTGTTTCTCCAAACGGTAAATATATTGCTTTAGAGGTTCACGGTGAAATTTTTATAACTCAAAATGATAAAGAAAAAAAGAGAAGTGTAAATTTATCAAATAATTCTTTCAGAGATGCTTCACCTGCCTGGTTAAATGACACTACACTAATTTTTATTTCTGATAGAACCGGTGAAAGAGATTTGTATTTGGTTACATCTGCAGATAAAAATGAAACCGATCTTTTTAAAAGTTTAAAACATACAATTGAAAAAATTACTGATACAGAAGAAGATGAATTTAATCCTGTAATATCTCCTGATTTAAAACACATAGCATATACAATCGGAAGAGGTAAATTAGTTACAGCTGATATTTCAAAAACAGGTGAAATATCAAATACTAAAACTTTATTGGATGGTTGGGCAACTCCGGATGCAGTTACCTGGAGCCCTGACAGTAAATGGCTGGCATATTCTTTACCTGATTTAGATTTTAATGATGAAGTTTATATTCACGCTGCCGACAACAGCAAAGAATCGGTTAATGTTTCAATGCATCCAAGAGGAGATTACAACCCATTTTGGAGTAAAGACGGAAGTAAATTGGGTTTTATATCCAACAGAAATAACAGCGACGATGATGTTTGGTTTGTCTGGTTAAACAAAAAAGATTGGGAAAAAACTAAACAGGACTGGAAAGATGATGAACCGGTCAAAGATAAAAAAGACAAAAAAGATGATAAAATTGTTAAACCTATTACAATTGATTTCGATGACATTTACAAAAGACTATCACAGGTCACTTCTCTTCCGGGTAATGAATCTGATCTTGTAATTTCTGATGACGGTAAAATTTTTTATTTCGTTGCCTACAGAAATACAAATCAAAATTATAAAACCGATGTTGACCTATATAGTATTAAATGGAATGGAACTGAACTTAAACCCATTACAAAAGGAAATCAAAAACCTTATAGTGTATCTATTGATAGTAAAGGAGATGATCTTTATTTCCTAAAATCAGGCGGCAGACTTTCCGGTTTGAATTTAAAAAGTAAAAAAACATATTCACTTTCATTTTCTGCAAAACTTGATATTGACCACCCTAAAGAAAGAAACCAAATATTTGAAGAAGCTTGGAGAACTTTAAGAGACGGTTTTTATGATCCCAATTTTCATGGCAAAGATTGGAATGCTCTTAAAGCAAAATATAAACCTTGGGCATTGGCATCTTCAACGGATACTGACTTCCAAGAAATATTTAATTATATGCTCGGTGAGTTGAATGCAAGTCATATGGGATTATACGGCAGTGACAGAGCGGAAACACAAAAAGAATCTACAGGTTTATTAGGAATTTCTATTCAACCATTGTTGGAGGGAGTACTTGTTGCACATATCGTTCCCAACTCACCTGCTGATAAATTATCGAGTAAATTAAAGGATGGTGATATAATAATTTCAGTTGACGGAACCCCAATTAATTCTTCAATGAATTTTTATTCAGCTTTAATTAACAGACCAAATGAAAAATTATTACTTTCTGTAAAAGACAAAAATGGTAACAACAGAGAAGTGACAATAAGGCCGACAAATAGTCTGCGAACTGAATTGTATGATGAATGGGTTAACTCAAGAAAAGAACTTGTTAACAAATATTCTAACGGAAGACTTGGTTATATTCATATTCAAGGAATGAATTGGAGCAGCTTTGAAGTTTTTGAAAGGGAATTAACAGCCGCAGGTTTGGGAAAAGAAGGTATTGTAATAGATGTTCGCTATAACGGCGGTGGATGGACAACTGATTATTTAATGACGGTGCTTACTTACAGACAACACTCTTACACTATCCCAAGAGGGGCAGCAAATGATCTTAAAAATGAACAGACTAAATTCATAAATCATTATCCTTTTGGTGAAAGACTTCCATTTGCAGCTTGGACAAAACCATCAATTGCACTTTGCAATGAGAACAGTTATTCAAATGCAGAAATATTTTCTCATGCTTATAAAACTTTAGGTATTGGCAAACTTGTGGGTAAACCAACATTTGGTGCCGTAATTTCAACAGGTGGAAAAGGATTAATTGACGGATCTTATGTTCGTTTACCTTTTAGAGGATGGTATGTAAAAGCAACTAAAAAAAATATGGAATGGGGCCCGGCTGTTCCGGATATAATTGTTGAAGATCCGCCTGATGCCAAAGCTAACGGAATTGATCCTCAGTTAAAAACTGCTGTTGATGAATTGCTGAAAGAGATTGATAATAAGTAACAAAAATTATATTTTTTTGTAGAGACGAGTCGCCGACTCGTCTCTATGTAGTATTGTTTGTTTTTATTTATCTTTTGAATCACTTCATCAACAATAACTTTTTAGAAGTAGAAAAGTCGTTTACTTTTATTCTGTAAATATAAACACCACTTGATAGATTGCTTGCATTAAAGTTTACGCTGTATCTTCCTTGTGACTTAAACTCATTTACGAGTGTTTTCACTTCTGCCTCCCAATTTAATTGTGATTTTATTTTTTGCCTAGTATTATCCAAGCATTAGAATCTTTCCAACCTACTGCTACAAGAAAATTATCTTTTACAGCTAATCCAAATAGTCTTCTATCAAATG